>Ga0302228_10000747_pt1 | contig 25661 bp, 17 predicted proteins | sample II_Palsa_N1_2_FD_193519 | JGI IMG/M metagenome (GOLD analysis project Ga0302228, IMG submission 193519) | Peat permafrost microbial communities from Stordalen Mire near Abisko, Sweden - II_Palsa_N1_2 | ecosystem: Environmental > Terrestrial > Soil > Palsa > Peat permafrost | place: Sweden... | reverse complement strand
ATACGCTGCGAGCGCGTAAGCAACGAATAAGCGAACTGCTCCGGCTCGAAAGACGCGTACCGGTCCACGTTTTCGAACCACTCCGTGGAGTTGCGCGCGGCATTCTGAATGCGCAGGACATCGACACTGCGTACGTCCGTGTAGTGATCGAGCGCGGCAGGCAGATCGCCCGGATGCGCCGCGATGCTGTTCGTCAGTTCGATCGCGTCTTCAAGCGCGAGCTTGGTGCCGGAGCCGATCGAGAAGTGCGCCGTGTGCGCGGCATCGCCCATCAGGACGATCGGCGTCACGCTGCCATCGCTATTCGGGCGGTCATGCACCCACGTTTCGTTCACGATGCGCGGAAAGCGGATCCACTGCGAGGAGCCACGTAAATGTTGTGCGTTCGACTTGAGCGCGTGGCCGTCGAGATACTTGGCGAAGAGCCGCTCGCAAAATGCGATGCCGTCTTCCTTGCTCATTTCATCCAGGCCGGCTGCACGCCAGACCCGCTCAGGCGCCTCGACGATAAACGTAGACATGTGGTCGTCGAAACGATACGCATGTGCCTGGAACCAGCCGAACTCGGTCTTCTCGAACGCGAACGTGAAGGCATCGAACAGCTTCTCTGTGCCAAGCCAGACGAAGCGACAGTCGCGCAGATCGATGTCAGGCTTGTAGGTGGCTGCGTACTTCGTGCGTACGACGCTGTTGGCGCCATCGCACGCGATGATGAGATCCGCGTCATACGCTTCGTCGCTGGTGACTTGTGTTTCGAACACCAGCTTGACGCCAAGTTCCTCGGCCCGCTCCTGAAGAATGTTCAGCAGGCGCTTGCGGCCAATGCCGCAGAAACCGTGTCCGGACGAGCGCTGCGTGCGGCCGTTGATATGGATGTCGATGTCGTCCCAGTGATTGAACGCATCGAGAATGGCAGCCGCACTCGCCTCGTCCGCACGGCGCAGGTTACCGAGCGTCTGGTCGGAGAACACCACGCCCCAGCCGAAGGTGTCGTAGGGCCGGTTTCGCTCCACGACCGTCACCTCGTTAGCGGGATTTTGCTTCTTCATCAGCAAGCCAAAGTACAGACCCGCGGGGCCGCCACCAATACAAACGATGCGCATCGTGCGCTCCAGGCTGAAGAGTCAGCTTTAATTTAGGCCTCGATAGTTTAGGTGTCAAGTAAATTCATAAAAGAAGACGCTCGTTCGCCGGACCAATGATCCGAGAGAATAAAGTCTGTCACGCGAGAATAAAGTCATTCACGAACCCGGTCGCCTGACAGGAGTGAAAGGGATGGAATGACTTGGAGAGACGATGGAATCCGGCGATGTCGGTGACGGTGGAGTCGGATAAATTTGACCCGTTTCGCCCCTTGTTCGCACCAAATGAAAGCGTTCCGCGACCTGTAGCGAAAGCTTTCCACCAAGGGGGGGCCGAAATTGCCCCAAACGCTTGCTGGACGGGACCTGGAGTAGTTCTGCTGCGCACTGCGTATTCGGCAAAAAATTTGAGCTCGCGACTCGCAGCTCTGAGAATAATCGCAGAGGATTAGCCTCCACGGAAGGCTCCTCCATTTCCGTATAGTCTCGTCGAGCGGTATTTGGCGAAGTCGGTGACGGTGGGGCAGCAAACTGCGCGCAACGGATGTGGTTGGCAGGTTCTGATAGTTTTACTTAAAGCTCGCTGTCAAAGTTTTCGCGGATGCGGTCTTCGTATGAATACATGAACTACCTCCAGGTAGTCCAAGATTTTATCCGCACCCCCGGTGCCCGGTCGCCGGTCAATTTGTCCGCAAATAGCCGCGCGCTCGCCGCAGTTTCGCTGGGTCCCTTTTTCTGAATTAAAATCGCGCTGCGCAATTTAGCAAGTAACTTTCGAGTGTTCCGTTTCATGCGCCATCGATCCAAACGACCGTGATTCCCGTGAACGGTCATTCGGCAGCGCAAGGCCACCGTCGCTTCCTGTTCGGGTTGTACGACGCGTGCCCGCTGGCGTCTGGGCAAGGTGCCGTGCCGACGGATTAGGGCAGGCGTCCTACAACCCAGGTTGTGTAAAAACGTGACGCCGACACATTCACGGTTTCACACAGTCATCGACGCGCGCCGACGGCCTTTTTGAGCCCGTCTAACGGTTACCGGCTTCTTGATCTTTGTGTGAGAGGACGAGGTTCTTAGGCGCGGCAACGCGGCCGGCCTAATGGTAGCCTAGCCTTAGACTCGCATCTTTTGTATGACCGTCCCGGTGCCGAGGATCGCCACGACACGCTTGTAGCCGCCGATCAAGTATCGAGGAGCGCACGGCGTCGAACGACGGAAAGCGCCCGAACTCGCTCCCCGCGCGCTTCCCAGAGTTTGAAGTCCAGATCGGCCGTTCAGCGCTTTGTAAGTCAAAATCGCTCGCGCAGACAAGCCCTCTAAGCCTTCAACGGGGGCCCAAGAAACTCGACACCCCACTTCGCACCAAAGTTTCGTAAAGCGTCGGGTTGAGGCTCACCATTCGCCATTACGCTGCGAAGTTGGTTGAAGAAAGCGGCAGCATCGAGTCCCGGGGTGATCAGCACCAGCATGCGCGACGTCTCTTTGTCGATGTTGGTGAAGCGGTGCGTGCTGCCCGCATGCCCCACCACGGTTTCTCCCGCACTCGCGATAGTGCGCTCCCCGTCCACCTCGAATAGGTATTGACCGGTCAGCACATGGAAAATTTCGGTTTCCCGTTCGTGCCGGTGCATTGGCGGCCCGTATCCGGGCTCATCGGAAGTTTCGATGAGTGTCGCCTTGTTTCCGGTCGCTGCCGCGGCGATGCGCACCTGAACGTTGACGCCGATCGCGGGTATGTCGATGGTGTTGAGATTCGATTGCATGATGTTATGCCTTGAGATTGTTTGTCCGATGGACGATTTGCATGGCGTCGAAGCCAGGAACGATCATCACCAGTTGCTTTGATGGATGGCTGTCGATATTCACGAAGCGATGCGGCACGTTGCCATTTGCCACGACGGTATCTCCCGCCGTCGCTTCGAAGCACTTGCCGTCGACCTCGAAAAGATAGCCCCCTGCAAGACGTAGAAGATCTCGGCTTCGCGATGCTTATGCAGCGGCGGGCCGAAGCCCGGCGCGTTAATCGTCTCGATCAGTTCGAGGCCGCTGCCCGCGAAGTCTTGCGGCGTGCGGACCCTTAACTCCAGGCCGATCTCGGGAACGGCGACGCATCGATCGTTCGCAAGAGCCACGCAAGCGCTCTCAGTCAATTTGAAACTCGTATTCATGGTGGTGTTTCCGAAAATGCACCGGACAAGCCGAACGCCGCCGATGCGCGCTTCAGGAAGCGGAATCAGAACAGGTGATTCACGCGCAAGATGCCTTCATTCGAGCTGTAGCCGCTGCCAAACTGGCCGCCATACTCCAGCTTGATCTCCGTGCTTTTGGAGACGCTGAGGTTCATGTCCAGTTTGACCTTGGCGAGCGCCGACGGCGCCGACGACACCGCGGTGAAAGGCGCAACGCCTGGCGCGCTGCCGACGAACTGCGCGCTCGAATCCCAGTGATTCCTGTTGTGGAAAATCGCGCCGGCCGCAACGTCCGGCCGCAAGACCATGCCGTTCGCGAAAGTCCAGCGGCCGCCAACCTCGAACATCGGCGACGCGGACAGCGTCGTGGCAGTCGAACCGTTGACGGCAAGGTCCAGCGCACCCGCGCCCTGCTCCGTGAATCCACCCGTATGGAAGTGGACGACGTGCAAATCCAGATAAGGCTTCATGTACCAGTCGTTCATCGGGATCGTGTACGCGATGCGCGAGTGCAAGCCGGCCTCGTAGCTGTTGAAGTCGCCCTTCGCTTGAGCTGCGTAACCCGGCAGCGAGACGTTTCGCGTGGAGTCGTACCAGCCGTAGCCTGCATCCGCGCCTCCGGAAATCGTCCAGTTGCCAATCTCCTTTTTGAGCATGACGCCGACTTGCGGGCCGTGTCCGTTCACATCGCCGACGCCATCCGAGCCATCGAGGTTCGACGTGTCGTAGCCGACACTGCCGCCGACGAACCAGCCATCGCCGATAGCGTGCTGGCCGCCGAACTGCATCGCATACGTGTTCGCCGAATAGCCGATCGTGCCGGAGCCATCCGCGCTCGTGTGGTTATCGATGATGCGTCCCCACACGCAGTCGCGCTCGTGCATCATCGCGTCGGCCGGGCCGTCTAACGACGGGCAGCTATACATGCGCTCGACGAACGCGTGGCTCGCGGCAAGGCTTGCGATTCCCACGGCCTGCTGCGTTTCGTTGCCGAGCCTGTTGAGCGCCGCGTTATACGACGCGTGATTCGCAACGCCATTCGCCAACTGTGCGAAGGCTGTACCGAGCGCATCGGCGTTCGCGCCTGCGTCGAAATTGGCCTGCAGGTGGGTCGCGACCGCCTGCGCGTTCGCGCTCAGACCCTCCGCGTTCTCAGCGAAACTCGCATGCGGCGTGACATAGAGCGACTGGCCGCCGGACTGCGCATCAGGCGTCTTGCCGCTCGCCAGCGTGTATTTGACGAGGTAGGGATTGCTCATCTGCAATTGCGAGGCATCCAGCGCGCCTTTCACGTCGATCACGTCGAGCGTGCTGTTCGTGAGGCGCGCCGGGCGCATTACGAGCTGGCCTGCAAGCGTCGCGTTACCCGCTACGACCAGACGATCGTTCGTGGCCGCGACGTGATCGCTGTCGATGACAATGTTGCCCGTCACGCCCTGCGCCAGATCGCCCGTCACGAGCGTGACCGCACCGGGCGCGCTCCTGCCGCCGACATCGAGTGTCCCGTTGTTGCGCGTGAGCGCCGCCGCGACCGTCGAACCGGTATTCAGCGTGCCGCCCGGATCGTTCACCACCTGTCCTTCGCCGCCATCGTTCTCGAGATTGATCGTGCCATCGATCACGCCGGTTGCGCCGTTATGCACGAGCGTCTCGCCGTTGTAACTGAAGACCGCCGAGCCATTTACGCCGGCCGTCGAGGTGATGATGCCGTTGTTGTTGACCGCGTTGAGCGGCGTCGTGCCATCGATGCTCAGCAAGCCTTCGAAGACCTGAATGGCCGCCGCAGTGCCGTCGCCGCCGTGGTAGAAGTCCTTCCCGCCGGAAACCGTCGCGCCCTGATTGACGTTGACAACGATCTGCGATCCATTCAGGTCCGCGCCGCCCGCCTGCGAGCTTTGCGCGTAAATCCCCGGCGATGCGGCGCCCGTCGCGCTGACCGTGCCGCTCACGTTCACGTTGACGGGCCCGCCGTTGCCCGAGCCGCCGAACGAGCCCGCATACAAACCTTGCGCGTATTCGCTCGCGCCCGCCGTGAAGTAGCCACCTCCGCCGCCCACGCTCTGCGCGATGATCGCAGGTGCGTTGGCGCCGCTTGTCTGCACGCTCGATCCGGCGCCGACCGTCACCGCGACCGTGCCGCCGTTGCCGCTGCCCGGATGATTATTGGCAGCGTAATAACCGAGATGCGCTTGCGACAAGCCCGTGTCGCCCGCAATCCCGCCGCCGCCGCCCACACTTTGCGCGAAGATGCCGACCGCACCCTGCCCGCCGGTGACAATGCTGCTGCCGCTGTTCGCGGTCACGGTCACGTCGCCGCCATTGCCCCGCATCGCAGCGGTGTTCATGAATCCGCCCGGACCGCCCGCGATTTCGCCGCCGAGTACGATCCCGCCGCCGCCGCCCACGCTTTGCGCGAGCACGCCGTAAGAGTTGCGCCCTTGGGTCGTGATCATGCCGCTGTTGTTGACGTTGGCCGCACCGGCCGAGCCGTTGCTACCGTCATCGCCGGTGCCCCCGAAGACGACGTTCAACTCGAACGTGCCATTGTTCTTGACCGGGTCTGGGTTGGCGCCGCCGCCCGCGTTGTCCGTGGCGTCGGTCGACGCCGCCTTCACGATGCCGCCGCCTCCGGCGATGCTTTGCGCAATGATCCCGCTTGCGTCGTGGCTTTCCGTGAGAATGCTCGCGCCCGCGTTATTGTTGACGGTCACAGTACCGGACAGGACCGTCGCGGCATCGTTGCTCTTGCCGATCTGGTCGCCGCCGATGTTGATGCCCTTGTTGCTGACATTGAGTCCTTGCAGCGCGCCGTTGCGCCCGCCCGCGACGCCGCCCATCCCTCCGCCGCCGCCGATGCTTTGCGCCACGATGCCGTTCGCTATCGAGCCGATCGTGATGATGCTGGCGTTCGTATCGTTGGTGACGGTTACGTCCGACCCACTGCCCGCCGCGCCGCCCGAGCCGCCCACCGCAACCGGCGCGCTGACGCTGTCCTGATCGACGTTGAGCGAGCCCGAGCTCGTCGCCGCGCCGCCCTTGCCGCCGCCGCCGCCGATCGATTGCGCGAGAATGCCGTCGGACATGACGCCGATCGTGCCGATGCTGCCGGTATTGCTGACCTGCACGATGCCGCCGTTGCCCGCCGCGCCGCCCGAGCCGCCGATTGCAATATTGGTCTTGATCGACGTGGCGTTGCTGTCGTCGCCCGAGTCGCCCTGATCTTCGCCGAGGTCGCCAAGATCGCTGGCATCGTCCGCCGGGCTTGAACCCAGACGGCCTGCGGCAACGGTGGCCGGAGAAGTATCGAGAAGTTGACCGGCGAGCGCGCTCAACGCGGCGACGCTCGTGTATTGGCTGCCGATGCCGCCATCCTTGAAGGCGTTGGCGAGCGCGTCGAGGGTTGAGTTGGTGGCGCTGCTGCCATTGCCGCCGTCGCCTGTGGACTTCTTGCTGCCGATGCTCGTCGCGGCTTTCCCGCCCATGCCGCCCCCGCCGCCGATGCTCTGCGCGACGACCGCCGAGGCGTCGGCGCCGAACGTGACGATCGAGCCGCTGTTGCTCACCTGCACCGAGGCCGTCGGATTGTTCGACGCGTCCACGACGGTCGCCGAACCGCCGGCACCGCCCGAGCCGCCGATGCTCACGGTCGCGCTGAAATCGCCCTTGCTCGTGCCCGCCGCGCCGCCCGCGCGTCCGCCGCCGCCCCCCACAGCCTGCGCGATAATCCCCGACGCGCCGTCCCCGAGTGTGAGAAGCGCGCCGCTATTGCTCGCCTGCACCAAGCCCAATGCGTTGCCGCCTTTACCGCTATTGCCGCCGATTGGAATGCTCGCCGAGATGTTCGTGCCGTCGCCTGTGGCCTTAGCCTGTGCATCGCCGCTGCCGCCGTTGCCGCCGCCACCTCCGATCGACTGGGCAAGGATGCCGTCCGCCGATTCACCCGTCGTGACAATCAGGCCGGTGTTGGCGGCGTTGATCGCGTTGCCGTCGCCGCCTGCGCTACCCTTGCCACCGATCGCCACCGACGCATCAATGTTGAGTTCGCTGCCAGTCGTGCTCGACGTGGCCGACGAATCCCCGCCCGAACCGCCGCCGCCGCCGATGCTCTGAGCGATCATGCCAATGCCGCCCGCGCCGCTCGTCGCGATCAGGCTCGCATTCGTGATCTGTGCCGTGCTGCCGTCGCCGCCTGTGCCGCCTGAGCCACCGATCGACGCTGTCAGCGAGAGCGACGGCGTGTCGTCAGGCGCATAGGTTTTCGATGTCGCAACAGACGCCGCGCCGATTCCGCCGCCGCCGCCGATGCTCTGCGCCACGATGCCGAAGCTATCCGACCCGCTCGTGCGAATCGCGCCCGTGTTGGTCTCGGTCATTCCGTCGACGAAGCCGACCCACGCCGCCGAGCCGCCCGCGCCGCCGTTACCGCCAACCGATTCCTGCGCACCGAATACGCCGTTGGTGTCGTTGCTGAAGGCCGCGCCGCCCTTGCCGCCGCCACCGCCGATCGACTGCAGTTCCATGCCCGACGCATGCTGTCCGCTCGTGACAATATTCCCGCTGTTGTAGGCCTGCACGGTCCATCCGTTGCCGCCCGCGGCCCCGCTGCCGCCAATCACCAGATTGATTTCCGCACCTTGGCCGCTCTTCGCATCGCCGCCGTTGCCTCCGCCCCCGCCGATGCTCTGCGCCTGAATCCCCGCTGACGACCGCCCGCTTGTCGTGATGGTCTGGCTCGAATTGATCGTCACACTCGCACCTGAACCGGCGTAAGCGCCCGCGCCGCCAACTGCCATCCAGCCATTGGAATCGCCGCCGTTGCCTCCGCCCCCGCCGATGCTCTGCGCGAGCACGCCGGGTGAATCGGTGGTGCTCGTGGCGATGTTGCCGCTGCCTCCAACGAGCACGTTGCCCCCGTTGCCGCCGAACGCGCCCTCTCCACCAGACGCGCCGAAACCGCCGCCCTTGCCGCCGTTCGCGCCCGCGCCGCCGAGGGACTGCGCGAGAATGCCCGGCGAATGCGATGCGCCTGCCGTCGATAAGGTGCCATCGTTGGTCACCGTAACCGAACCCGCGTTGCCGCTCTGCCCGGCGATCCCGCCATTGTCCACGCCGCCGCCCGCACCGCCCGCGCCGCCGATTCCGCCAAGCGACTGCGCCCAGACCGCGGGCGTCATCGGGTTCGTGCCGGTGCCGGCCTGCGTCGCGACGCTGCCCGACTGAACCGTTACGACGACGTTTCCACCCGGCGCGCCCGCGCCGCCCGTGCCGCCCTGACCGCCCGCCTGAGCCGTGCCGGTCGAGCCGCCCGCGCCGCCGTTGCCGCCCGCGCTGACCGCCCAAATGCCCGCGCCCTGGTCGCTCGGATAGGTACCGCCGACGCGCCCATTTGCAAATCCGACGATCGACGTGCCTGTTATGACCGTGACGTTCCCGCCCGGCGCGTCCGAATCCGCACCATCGACACCGAACTTGCTGAAGCTGGTCACGTGCGGATTGCCGGTGCCGCCATTGCCGCCGACGGACGCCGCATAAATGCCCGAGCCAAAGCCGATGACCGCGGCCGTGCTACCCGTCAACGGGTTGACCTGGTTCGGGTTCGCCATGTCTTGGACCGTCACGTCGCCCGCGCTGCCGCCGATCTGCGATGTGCCTTGCGTGCCGCCCGTGCTGGGCACACCGCCGCCGCCGCCCGCGCCACCCTGCGAAACGACGGATATTGCGGGCGCCTGTCCCGCCGCGCCGACATTGGCCGGGCCGGCCATGATCGCCTGCACCTGCGCGCCCGATGTGATGGTGAGCGCCACGCTGCCGCCAGCGCCGGCCGCGCCGCCGTCGCCGCCGTTCAGATTGGTTAAGGGCACCAGCGTGCTATTTCCGCCGCTCGCGTCGCTGCCGTTTCCGCCCGTACCGCCGATACTCAGCATGCCAATCGCGGAAGGCTCGTCGCCTGCGCTTCCCACGCTCCGAAATACCGTCGACGACGACTCGCTGAAGGTGGCCGTTAGCGCAGGTGCAGTGCCCGCGCTCGTGCCCGGATTGCCGCTTTTATCAAGATCGCTCTTCGGTCCGGGTGTGCCTGGGTATCCCGCAGCGCCGATGGTGCAGATGTTTGCCGAGAGCCCGGCGCACGGGTTGCCGCTCGTCTGCGCGTGCGCGCCGAGCATCAAACCGCCCGCCGATGCGCCGATGGCAAAGTGGATCAGTTGCACGAGACGCTTGCGCGCGAGGCGCGGCGTCCCATCGAACGAGGCGCGCGCGGCATGCGCCTGGCGTCGCGCTGTTCCGGCGCGAGCCGATAAGGAAGTGCTTCTATTGCTGAGACGACACGAATGACGGACCGACATGGAATGATCCTCGGATCTGATGGGTTGAAATAGTTGCGTCGAACTTGCTCGCACCGCCGTGCGCGTGAAAGCACGTGCCGGAGTCGTCGCTGCTGGACGCCGGTGGGCCTCGACACACGAGGACACACCGTCTCAGGGTTTCCACATCGACATCGTCTGGACTTTGCTGCTGGCGCTGGTGAACCGAATGACACCGTCGGGACCGCCCGTCGCATTGGTCAAGCCGGCAAACCAGGTGAGTCGTCCAATTCACGGTCGATGTGGCGGCTTGGAGAGCCGGTCGACGCGATCCGTCAATGTGTGTGCCGAACATTCCTGCAAATTCGGCCTGGGAGAATTGTGTTAAATTTTGACTGCTATTCCATCCCCTTAACTGGGTATAAATTGCGCTACTTCGGCAGTCGGAGGCTTCTATGCCCGGGTCCGCTCTGTCCGATGTCATCGATCTGATCTATGCCGCAGCGACCGGGGACGGGGCGGCGTGGGACGATGTCGCCCCACGCTTATGCACGCTCTTTGGCGCACAGCGGGTCGGTCTGGTGCTGCCGGAGGCCCCAGGCAGGATTCGCCAGGTTCTGGGCGGCGGCGATGACGAGTTCGCCGTCTCGTACGCCGCGTACTATCACCGGATCGATCCGTATCGCCAGTCGGCAGAACAACACTTTCGCGACGCCAGATTGCCTCGGATCAATGTGGTAGTGGACGAAGAAATCGTGCCGTACAGCACCCTGAACAAGTCCGAGTACTTCGCCGATTACGCACGGCCAGCCGGATTTCGTTACCTGCTGGGAGGCTTGTCGGGCGTGGAGTCGTTCGCTCCCATAGGCTTTTCGCGCGATGCAGGCAGCGGCCCATTCAGTGACGCCGACAAGCACCGCTTGCTGACACTATTGCCCCATTTGCAGCGCGCGCTTCAACTGGAAAAGCGGCTCGCAATTGCTGACCGGACGCACCTTGGGTCGGGTGCGCTGGACGCACTCGCAATTGCTGTCGTGCTCGTGGACCGCATGATGCGAATCCTCCATGCGAACGCCGCAGCAAGCAGATTGATGGACGGCAGTCGATGCGGCCTCGCGATGCTCGGATCGGGGCCATGCCCGGGTGTGGGTGACATCCGCCTGCTTGCGCGCCATCCGGACGATCAATCGACGCTGGTCAAACTCGTCGCCGACGCCGTCTCCGGCGGCTCAGGCGGTGCGTTCAGATTGCGGACCACGCGCGACGAACCGGCCCAAAACGCACAACTGGCGGTGCTCGTGTCTCCTGCCTTGGGTCACCTGCGTTCCCACGCGACGGACCGCTACGGCGTCGCTCCCGGCGCGGCGATGCTGGTCGTTCGCCAGTTGAATCGCGCGTGGCTACCTCCGCCCAGTCTGATGAGCGAACTTTACGGCCTGACCAAAGCAGAAGCGGAAGTTGCTTTGCGCTTTAGCGGCGGCGCGACCGCCGAAGACGTGGCGCGACACAGACGAGTCTCCCTGGATACAGTCCGCACACAGGTAAAGACCATTCTGCGCAAGACGAATGCGGTGAGCCTGCGCGATCTTGAGCGCATCATTGCGATCAGCTCGGCCATTTTGCCTGCGGCGTCGTAAGGCTGTTCATGGCGGACCGCGTATTTTCATTGCCGATCGGTATTTTCCCGACAAGGTCATGGACGGCCACCAATGAACGACAGTCCGCAGCGCTCCCCGGATCAAGGCGATGCATCACGACCGGTCTCGCCTTCGCTCTCTGCACTCGGCCGCTGGCTGGACCGAATCGACCCTGGTACGCACCGTCGCATCAAGGGGCTTCGGCTCGTCACGGCGTACGGCATCGCGGCCGCACTGGGAGCATTGCAAGATATCGCTCATCACGTGCCGGGCAGCATCCCCCTCAGCTACCTTGCTGGAAGCTTCGCGCTGTGGGCAAGCGTGTCAGAGGGCAAATCGACGCGAGCCGAGTCAGGCCACGATCTCACGTTACTGAGCTTTTCTGCGAGCTTAGGTGCGCTTCTGTTCGTGTTCCTGTCCGAGCCGCTGCGCTTGGCCGGTCCAGCGGGTCCGGAAATGGTTCTGGTGACGGGCGCGTTTCTGGTCGGTTATCTCAAGCGATTCGGCGTCTTGGGTGCAGGCATCGGATCGCAGATTTATATCGGCGAGTTGCTCGCTTACGGCGCTCGTTTGACTAAGGACGACGTGCTGGCAATCGCAATCGCCGCACTGATCGCTACGCTGGCGTCGGTCGTGCCGCGCATGCTGAGCGGACCCGCGGAGCGGCCTGTCACGCCAGCGGTGCTCGCTGCCGGGCCGCAAGTTGTTCCGGGCAGATACTCGCCAGAGTTATTCATGGGATTGCAGGCGGCCATCGGCGCGTTGGTCATTGTTCTTCTGAACGGTCTGGTCGGGCTTGAGGAGTCCGCCTGGGCGATCACCGCGTGCACCTACGTCGTCGCCGGCTCGGCGACCGGGACGGTAGAACGTGTGCGTCGCCGGATAATCGGCACGCTGATTGGTGTTCCGCTAGGCATTGCTTGTCTGCCGGTCGCCGAGCACACGCCGCTACTGGTCTGGGCTGCAGCCGCAATCGCCATGGTCATTTATTCGATGGCGTTGCCGGAGCACTACGACGTTGCCTGTGCGGCGTTCGCTTTCACGTTGATCGTGACGCTCGCCGCTAGCGGGGTGCACTCATACGCGCTCCTTGCTGCACGCGCCTGGGAGACGCTGCTCGGTGGCGCGCTTGGCATAGTCGCCGCAATGGTCGTTTTCCCGATACGCACCCCAAGGTCCGGGAAATAAGAGCTCTAGAAGGCTGTGGTGCCTTCACGACCTTTTGAATTTCGGCGCCGAGGAGAAGGTGACCGAGCCGCTAATTCTGGTTTCGATTGAGGCCGTTTTTTTACACGTTAGCCTACGCATTGCTTGCGCTCGAAAAAGAAGATTTACGCCGCCAAGTCGCAACACTTCAGGGCGAATATTTGGAGACGCAAGCCGGTGTTGTGGGACCGGGCACTGACGTTCCGCGCAACTCGCCACACCTATCCAACGGCTCCGCGACCTGGAAATTTCCGTCGTGATAATTCGGTACCGGGTCCTTTAGCCTGTGCGATTTGGACACGCTAAAAGCCGTCTCTCTGAAGATCGACAAATCCTTCGTATCCGCGATCGGCAGTGACGCCGTGACCGGGTCGGTCATCGACCACATCATTGTGGGCTACATTGTCATGCGCCTTGGTCCGTGCCATGTCGAGATTCTCATCGAGTTAGGATCGCAAACCTTCAAACAGTGCGTGCAGTTCCAGATGCTCGCCTGTTCCGATCAGCGGTGATGTGGCGACGCATCATAGGTCAACTGCTTTGTTGCACTCAGCGCAACTAGAGCGGTAAGCGAGTAATCCGTGACCAGTCAGGTAATGGATCAAGATCGGGCCGCATCGTGACGCTTTCCTGTTCGTTGGGATCCGTTCGGGCGATCACCGCGATGCAAGGCTCATCCGCGCTCGCGTTGTACGGGACATGCGGCACCCCTGCGGGAATATAGAAGAAATCTCCGGCCCGAACCACCGCATGGTGCTCCAGGCGTTCGCCATACCAGCAACCCGAGACGCCGCTCAGCTGATAGATGGCCGTCTCATGTTCCGCATGGAGATGCGCCTTGGCGCGGGCACCCGGTGGAATTGTTGCGAGCTGAAGATGCATATTCTCCGATCCCACATTTTCAGCTGAGATACCGACAGCATAGGTCAGCCCTTGCTTCCCCTCGAACTGTGGACCCGCTTGCACGAGTTGGCAGGTAGCGGTGTTTGGCTTGTGTGTGCTGATGTTCATCGCTTCTCCAGGCAATGAGCGCCGACGCAGGCGAAATTGCGAGCATACGAAGGCAGATTAAACCGCGCGCTGTTCGAAACGGTCATCCATTTGTGGGTCATGTACCGTGTGTCCCGGATATCGAATAGTGCGCTGCGATCAAGGCAGACAATCACTTCAATTTTACGCCGCCCGTCGGCCGCCTGTATCTCGCCTACAACGTCGAGCGGATCTACAAGGGGGCCGGGATATCTGGATGACAGCCGCGTGGCTGGACATCCTGAGGGCATTGCCACGTAAGGCACAGCTGAACGTTGAAAGCAGCTCCGTTAGGTCCGAGGAGCGGCCTGGTTGTCCGCGCGGCTTTCTGTTGAGTATAGGCGGTACGGGCAAATAGCCAGTTTTCAGTGATGGTCAAAGAGCGCGATTTTGTTGGCCTTGATCATGGATCTGACTTTCGACATGAATCGAGCGTGCGGGTCCTTCTTGCACTCTTCCATCACCGTTTCTCCCACCGGATGAGCCGTGTCCACCACCATGGTGTCCGTTTCCTTCACACCGAGCTTATCAACCCCGGCGACCCAGTAGACCAATGCGGGTCGATAAACCTCGTCAACGGCCACGAAATCGGCGCAACTCATCTTCGCAGGACTCAATGGCTTCTCTTGTGCGCTGGCCGCATGAGCGACGAAAAAACACCCGGCGATTGCCAGAACTTTCAAATATTTCATAAGAATTCCAAATATCAATAAATTGAGTTTAAAAACACGGTCGAATACGACATTGATAGCGGATATGGACAGCGTGAAATTCGCCGGCGATCCGTCATTCATGTGAATCGTATAGACGTAGAGTTAGCTGCGAATTAACTCGGGTAAAAGCCACCACTTAGGATTAGCGAACCGTTTGGCGAAGGAGCTAATTATTCCCTCATTTTCCGGTCTCACAATGCGTCACATCGAAGCTCGACTACCGCCTCGAGTCGTGTATCACGCAAAGGAAACGATCATGGAAAACATCAGCGCAACAGCATGCCGGCCCTACATTGACGTCCTGCTCGACCGACTCAAACAACGATCCAATAGCGCGGTGTTGCGCTATCTGGATGATGACGTAACGGGCAACGCCCTCAGACGCTCCATCTTTCGCCATGCACGGGCGCTGACGGCCCTGGGCATTGGCCGGGGTAACCTGGTCGCACTGCTCTCACCGAATTGCCCGGATGGTCTCGCGATTCGCTACGCGGCAAACCTCCTTGGCGCGGCAACGATCTTCCTGCCTAAGCTTGCGAATGCCAACAGGATGTCCACCTTGTTGACCCGCCTTCAACCCACGCTCCTTGTCGTTTTTCGGGAAACGGTTCGCTTCATTCCCGATGCGTTCGACGGACGCCTGGCCTTCGTCGGCATTGGCCCCGCATCGTCACGCATCGACAAGCTCGCGCAGGCGCAGTCGGAATTGCCGTTGCGCGGACAACTCAGGCCCGATGATCTCGCCGTAGTCGTCTCGTCGGGCGGCACGACAGGCGTGCCAAAATGCAGCCGACGGTCCTTCTCCACCTACTCGACGATGGTCGGCACTGCGGACGACGAGAAGCGACGTCAGCTCATCAATGGTCCGCTTGCCTACCTGTCGCAAGTGCTTGTCGACGCCACGTTGATTGGCGGAGGGACGGTCGTGTTGAAGCCGCACTACGATCCCGCGGAAACGCTCGCAACGATTCAATCGGAACGTATCACCGACATGCTTCTGGTCGAGCCTCAATTGTTCGAAACCATGAATCACCCGGACGTCGGCCGATGCAACTTGTCGTCGCTGCGTTCTATCGTCCACGTTGGTGGCTCGGCGCCTGCGGTGCTGCGTCAACGGGCTGCCCTGCGCCTGGGTTCGGTGCTGACCCACGCGTACGGCGCCAGCGAAATGGGTCTCGTCAGCGTTCTGCCGCCATCCTCTTACGAGGATCGCGACCGGCTCACTTGCGCGGGCCGCATCCGAGCTGGCGTCGAGGTCCGCGTGCGTCGCGCCGATAGAACGATTGCCCGTGCAGGAGAGTGCGGAAACATCGAGGTCAGGTCCGCCACCGTGGCAGACGGTTATTACCACCAGACGCTCGAGGAGGCGCAAAAGTTTCGGCACGGCTGGTGCCTGACGGGCGACACCGGCTTTATCGACGAGGCAGGCTATCTGTACATACTCGGCCGCGCGGCCGACGTCGCGCAAATCGATGGCGTGGCGATTGGCCCAACCCAGATCGAGGATGTCCTGTGCCGCGTGCCGGACCTTCGTTATGCCGTGGTGTTGGCCGCCGACAACGACGCCGCCAAATATGGCTGGAACGCGCTGGTCGAGCCGTGGGTCGCCGGTCCGGACGTTGCGCTCTGCATGCGCAAGCTCAAGATCGCGTTCGGCGCCCGCGTTGCAAACCGGATTCGTATTGTCGTAACAGACCGCGTGCCCCTCACTGAACAGGGGAAAGCAGACCGCACCGCGATCGAAGCGATCGTGAAAGATGATCTGCGTTCGCGTCTCGACACGCTCCCCTCCATTTTCCGCGCACCGGTCCTGGCTATTCATTGAGAAGTCGAGAGTGCTCACTCATTCTCGCGAGACTTTTGGCTCTGGCGCTGGTGACGCTCACCCCTCCGCCGGATCTGATTGATGTCAAAGGACAGCCATCCAAAAAAATGGCACTATTTCGCCAGCTACTCTCTGGAGGTCTCAGGTCATGAGCGAAGAAACGCAAGTGGATTCATCACGGCTGCCGACAAGCCCCGTTGTCATCCGCGACATGGGCAGTTTCCATGTGGGCGGAGAGATGTTGAGCCTTCAGGGAATGCCGTTCCGTGAGCGGGTCAGTACCCTTCAGGGGGCGGTCCATCCGGTCGATCAGAACGGCGAGATTATCGCCGGCCAGATGTATGTCCAGTACGTCAAACTCGAACGCCCGACCAGCGAATGGCCCCTGCTGCTATGGCACGGGGGCGGCATGAGCGGCGTCAACTGGGAAACTACGCCTGATGGCCGCCCAGGCTGGCAGATGTTCTTCCTGCGGGCGGGATTCGACGTTTATGTCTCGGATGCGGTCGAGCGAGGCCGCGCCTCGTGGGCGCCCTATCCGGAGGTCTATGCGGAGGCGCCGTACTTCCGAACTGCACGCGAGGCATGGGAAGAGACCTTCCGGTTCGGGCCTGTTGGATCATGGCATCGCGACCCGGGAGCGAGACGCCCTTACCCGGGCGTGCGCTTCCCGGTTGAGTTCATGGAAACCTTCATGAACCAGTTCGTTCCCCGCTGGTCGACCAACAACGAGCGCACGCAACGCGCCTACGACGCCCTTGTCGGCAAGCTCGACGCCAGCATCATTCTCACGCACAGCCAGGGCGGCAACTTCGGACTGACCGCGGCGCTGCATGCGCCGGAACGCGTCAAGGCGGTCATCTCGCTTGAGCCATCGGGCGCGCCTTCTGCCGACCAGAACGATGCAGCCGCGCTCAGGCACGTCCCTCATCTTTTTGTATGGGGCGACTTTCTCGATCAGCACTCATTCTGGGTAGACTCGGTGCCGAAAGTGCGTCGCTGGTACGACGCGCTGGTGGCCGCGGGCGCAGACGTTGAGTGGATCGATTTACCCGCGCGCGGCATCACGGGCAATTCCCACGCGCTGATGGCCGACGACAACAGCGACGCCATCGCGATGATCGTGCACGACTGGTTGCGCAAGCGGGGTCTGGCGATCTAACCGGAGATCAGTACCCGGTGGATGCGTCTGTGTCCCGATCCTCGGTTGCTCGTTGATTGCTTCCGGCGTTTGTCCGGTTGCCGCGCGTCCGGCCATAACGCGTGTCGAACGTTTCCGCACATTCGGCGTGCGGAAACTATTCACGCTCTCGACCGCAATTTCGACCGATACAAAAATCTTAATGCGCCACTGTCCAGCCGACTCCGCGCACGTTGCGGATCAGGGACGGCCCGAACTTCTTGCGCATCGAATGGATCAGCACGTCAACGGCGTTGCTGTCCACCTCTTTGCCCCACCCGTATAGCCTGTCCTCCAGCTGGTCGCGAGACAGGATCATGCCGGGCCTTTCCAGCAACGCGTGCATCAGCGCGAATTCGCGTACGGAGAGCGACGACGCTACGCCGTTGCAGCACAACATGCGCTTGTTGAGATCGAGATTAAGCGACTCCCCACCGATCCGCGAGGTCGCGTAGCCCGCCTTTCGCCGCAAGACCGCCCGTATGCGGGCAAGCAGTTCGCGGACTTCGAATGGCTTGCGAACGCAATCGTCGGCGCCGACGTCAAGGCTGTGCACACGGGTATCGAGATCATCCAGTGCGGTGAGCATCAGGACAGGGACGTCGTTGCCCGAGGCACGCAACGCGCGCAGCAGATCGATACCGTCTGCGCCCGAGGTACCGAGATCAAGCAAGACGACAGCGTAATAGGCGGTGTTGATGGCCGTGCTACCGGCGTGGCCGTCGCGCACCCAGTCGACACTGCAATCCGCATCGTTTAATGCGCGAAGCAGGCTTCGGCCGATCTGCACATCCTCTTCAACCAGTAAAACTCGCATGATGTCCTATTCGTTTTGGATAGCGTTCGGGAAACGTCAGCCGCACGCTATTGAACATACAAATCCCCCTGTTGATTCGCGAAACTACTGTGCTGGGCTTAGATCACCGGAATTCACGTTTTTGAAGCGTCGTGCGCAGCCTCGCGCATGGTTTTGCCCTGGATCGAATCACGACAAGTGGTCGTCTTGATACTACGGGGCGCAGTGTGCGGGATTTTTCGGAATGGCGAAAATACCGACTATCGATGCCAATATAAGCAGCGCCTATAGCTCACGTATTTGCCCACCTACAGCCGGCCCGAGCGGCAAGGCAATGTCTGGCTCAACCCTGCCTGAAGGCTTTACAGCCGGCCGCGAAAGAGGAATGCGGTGGTCGGTCCGACCGTGGCCGGACTCGACATTCGACGCCCGCGTACTCCGGGATTTTTATCCGCAGGCGATGTTTCAACGTCCTGTCTGCACGTCTGACGCTTCACTTGCAGACCGCGCCAAGGGGGGTCCCAAAAACTCGACTCCCCATTTATCCCCGAATTTCTGCAATGTCTCCGGAGCGGGAATGCCGTTCTTCATGGTGTTTCCGAGTTCGGTAAAGAACGCGGCCGCATCGAGCCCCGGCATGATCAGGATCAACATCTGCGAAGGCTCGGCGTCGATGTTGCTGAAACGATGCGTGCTGCCTGCCTTTGCGACGACGGTCATTCCTGCTTCCGCGACGGTTCGCTTTCCATCGACTTCGAAAAGATAGCGCCCCTTCACGATGTGAAAGACCTCGGTCTCCCGCTCATGCCTGTGCATGGGCGGCCCATAACCCGGAGCGTCCGTTGTCTCAATGAGGGTCGCTCGTCCTTGCGTCGCGGCCGGAGCAATGCGCACTAAAAGATTCACCCCGATAGCGGGAATGACAATGTCGTTTTCCGCTGTCTCCGTGTAAAGAAGTTCGGTATGCATGTGTTTACCTCATGAATGGTGGGCAGCGTGAGCATGGACACACACACGCTTGCAGTTATTGCCGTCAGGCGAACGATGGGGCGTCGAAACCTTAGAAGTCCCGGCCTTCATCCGATCTCAGGATGAACCCGCAGACCTAGCCAAAAATGATTGCGGCATGGTCGACACATCGGGCGAGATTGGTCTACTCGCGCCCTCGGACGTTCACTACCGCGAGCAGCTTGGCCTGCTGGACAAGACGACCTTCTGCGATCAAACCGACACGTCGCGGATGCACCGGGAAGTCTGTTTCACGCACGAAATAGCGCTTGAGCAGTTCCCAATATCCGCCCTGGATCAAGAAGCCACCATTGCGTGCCGCATAACCGTCACGCCGAATCCGATACGCATGAGGCAAGTGATACCAAGGCAGATGTGGCAGATCGTGATGCACGAGATGGTAGTTATTGTTCAGATACAGAAGCCGCATCAGCAGCCCTGCTTCGTTGATGACCGTGCGGTGCTTGGGATCGCGAGCCGCGCGATGCTCGTACAGCGATCGAATCATCGCCAGAGAAAGCGCAGGCCATGTCACCCCCAGCAAGTAGTACCACCACGGTATGCCCGCATAGAACTGCAGCCACGCAAGCAACACCGTGACGAGCGCCGCGTGGATGACCCACGTAGACGCATAACGACTGTCACCGCGGCGCCATTCATTGAACGCTTGCGCGAGCAATGTCACGACACCAAGCGGCGGACCGACAATCAACCGGCCAACGAAACTCTTGCGCATACGCCATAGGGCGCGTTGCCATGCCTTTGCGTTCATCCATTGTTCGCGCAGCACGTAGTTGCTCTCCGGATCAATGTTCGGCTCGGTAAGGCTGTCATCGCGATGATGCGCGATGTGAGTGTCGCGATAGATCGCGTACGGATACCAGATCGCAAGCGGGACACTGCCGAGCAGTTTGTTGATGCGCGAGGAACGCGTCGGATGGCCGTTGCTCATCGTGCTGAAGCGACATGTGCCATGCGCACACCACGATGAGCAACGGCGTCGCGGCCACTATCGATAGCACCCCGGTTTGCACGCACCACGCGACGGCGAGCCAGCCACCATGAATCAGCACGATCAACAGCCACGTGGGCCATTCGGTACGCGCTGTGAACGTTGTTTGCAGCGATGCGATTTCCGACGCATGCGCTTCGTCTAAGTACTCGGCCATTCTCTTCTCAAGCCCGCCTGTTGATCACGGACGCAATCTAGGCTGCGAATATGAGGTATGAATGAGGCCAGTTCAGTTGGAGAGAAGATAATTCGACGCTAATTATTCACGTGGATTATTCAGTCTGTGCGGGCAAGCGTGTAGTCACCCAGAGTCGATTCAGCCAATCCCCGCCCTCATTCTTTGCTAGTTCCGTGCCCGTACGATGAAGTCGTTCGATAGAGCGGTCGTTAATCGCGGCGCGAAATATAATCCGATCGGAAGGAGGCAAGCATGTCACCAGCAGCAATCATCCACGGCGCGCCCATCTGGGTCTGGGTGCTACTTGTCGTCCTGTTATTTCGTGGGTTAAAGGCGCTCAATAGCGGCACGGCGCCGCTCTCGAGGCTCGCCATCACGCCGCTCATCGTAGCGGGCCTGGGCATGGCGCATCTGGCTTCGAATCCACTAGCGGGATGGTTCGCAGTCGTTGCATGGATGATAGGCGCGCTCGTTGGCATTGCGGGCGGCATTGCCATCGCGAGCCGGACTCGCTTCATAGTCGATCCGATTCGCAATACCGTGATGCTGCCGGGTTCCTCTGTGCCGTTACTGCTGATGCTTGCCATCTTCGCCACTAAATTCTGGCTCGGGTTCGAAATGGCTACGCTAACCAATGCATCGTCGCTCGGGATGGTCGTGTTGATCGGCGCTGCGGTGTCCGGAGTCGTCGCAGGCATGTTCGGCGGACGCTTTATTACCTACTGGCGAGCGATGACCGCGCGACGGGTGACGCAGCCGAATTCGCAAAGTGCTTAGGTGTGTCGTGTCACTGGTGTTACCCGCGCGCTGCAGGCCATCGTTGATCGTCGTTAATCCGTCGGAATGATCATCCGCTCCAGCATGGATTGCTTTTGCGTGCGGAAACCATCACGCTCACTGGGCGACGCCGATATGACCGGTTTCTCCACGGTGATCTTGATCGCGTTGCAGTTGTCGACGAAATAAGTGCCCACAACCGAGGTCAACTCGAAGCCGAGTGCATCCGCCACATTGCGTGTGCAAAAGCAGTTCGAGCGCAGCGCCGCTTCATACGCGTCCTTGGAGACGAACAGCACGTCGAATGTCAGCCGGTTGATGCCGGCGTCCTTGCTTCGGATCACACGGGCAATGTCGACCAGACGCCGGCTTCTCGGTAGTGTTCCCAGCGGTGGGTCAGGCGGGACGTCCTCGATCAGCGAGAGCGTCCTGTCGTCGAGATTCTGAGCGCCGGCCGGTTCGCCTACATCGAAATAGTCCGCTCGCGCCTCGCCCGTCTTGTTCCATTCGCGGCCGTTCGCACGGTAATAATGGATAGGAAACATCCGGTTGCGAATGACATCCTCGTTCTGAAGAAGATGATAGAGCGTCCATTTATACGCATTGGTCGCATCGGTTGTATCGATTGTATCGGGGCCGGGTAACGACCCCGCGGCTGCCGACTCGACGCGACGCGCGCCCTCGAGCTTGATGCTCAACGGCCACGGCTTGCCGACGCGATAAAAGCGACTCTTGCGAATGCCGGCCGTGCGGGTATCGACAGCGAAGTACTCCGTTCTGGCCATCGCGAGCACGCCTTCAGGATAAAACTGCAACTGCGGATGAGCTTGCCCATGAAGCATATGCGCGGCGATGGAGTCCGGCGTACAGCGGCGGCTCTCGTCAGGGGAGATAAAAACCGCGCTGCCGTCGTCGTAGAGCTCCGCCACGAGAAAGTCAGATGAGGAGCCGGGATCGCATGCGAGCGCGCCGCCCGCGAGCACGTGCCCAACGTGATACGCAAGCCCCGGCGCGATACCGCGGCGGAGCATGCCGGCGGCAAAGAGCGCCACGTCACCGGAACGGCACGTGAAAATATACTTCGCATTGCTATTCAGTGCAGAAAGTACCGGATGGATGCCCATCTGGCCGACAATCGTACTGTCGCGCAGCGACGCTTCGTCGAGTGCGGGTTCCACGCCGACCGGGCGCAATAAACCGGCGCGCAGTTCGTCGATCACAATCGCCGGATCGAGTTCGGATTGGATCACGGCTACTTTTGTATCGTGCACGTCGAGTTCTTCGAATACTTCGCGGGCGACCTCGAGCATCCAGTCGAGATTGCGATCGCCGCCTGCGATCCCACAGTTACCGAGAATCATCGGACCTTCGATACGTTCTGCGGCAGCGACCATGTTGCGAAGCGTGTTCTTGACAGCATGACGCTCGACGTATTGGCCGCCACTACCGGGATAATACGGTCCGGCATCGGTCGATCCCCCGGGGGAAATCACCGCATCAACACGCCCAACCAGCGCCTTTTTCAGCGATTCAAGTGAAGATTCGCAGCCCAATGCGCCGCCCGCGGAGACCACCCGATAGATTAGTTTCGCCATATCAACTTCCCCACTCGCATCGGACGACACCATATCGTCTTCGAGATGCCGGGGGGAGAGTCTGCGCGCGTTTTGAGAACAGGACTAATACTGTCTTGCGATGCCCGTATAAGCCGACACTTATAGCTTGCGACGGGTCATCCCCCTGGCGGTTCGATCCCGGCTGGCGGGTGCTCGGACAGGTGCTGTTTTACAAAGCCGGCAATGAAGTCGCGCACGGCTTCCCCGGCGGCAGAAAGCGGCGTCTCGGCTGAAGAAACGATGCTGGCCGTCAGCGAAATGGGGGGGTCGATCGCTTGCGCGGTAATAGTGCCGGGCAACTCGTCCGTGCCGCCAAGGGGCAAGATGGTATCTCCGACACCGGCCTGCACAGCGGCGAGCATGTCGGTACTGACGTCGGCCTCGGCCGCGATATGCGGCTCAATTCCGGCTGCCACGAACAGACGGTCGAGTACAAGCCGCACAATATTCGGCTGATGCGGCAGCACGAGTGGAAGGCCCGCGAGTTCCTCGAATTTGATCGATCCAGGACTAAGCGAGCCGTTTGCACGCCGCAGAAGAAAGAGTCGTCGCTCGAATAGCGGCACACTGACACAACCGCCATACGGCTCGCTTTCGAAGAGCACAGCCAGGTCGAGCGCCTGTTCACGAATGCGTGCGGCCAGTTGAATGCTGCCCGCTGAAGAAACCTTAAGCCGCACCTTTGGCAACGCGGTTCGGCATGCCGCCATGATTGGCCCTGCAAGCTGCGACGCCAGGGGGAACGCCATGCCGATGGAAACGCTACCCTCAACTTCTTCGCCGTGTCCACGAACGACATCGGGCAAGCGCTCGACCCGCCGCAGGATCGCACTCGCCTCCACGTAAAGCCGCTCGCCTGCAGCCGTGGCGTTCACGCCTCGCGCGCTCCGTTGCAACAGCGTGACGTCGAGCCGATCTTCGAGATCGGCCATCTGCTGGCTCAACGCAGGTTGGGCTACGTGGGCGACCTGTGCCGCGCGCGAGAAACTACCGGCATCGACGATTGTCACGAAATAACGCAACTGTCGGAGTTTCATGTATCAACACCTCGCTGGAATGTCCAACACAGAGGCATACGCGCATGACGCGTGGTGTTCCGCCGGGCGTGGAAACCGCGCCGGTTCGCGCCAGATAATGTGCTCATCGGCTATGGGCCGCAGATCCGCACAAAAGCGAGACGGTAGGCGCTCAATGAGTCTACTGCGTTGCCGCTTGACGCACAATCCGCGCAATTTAACGCTGGCGGGGAGATCGGAAAGCGTGGAAGCGGTCGATGCCCGACCCGGCCGGTTCAGCTGCTCGGCTACGCGCGGCTTCGTGCGCGCTGCATGAGCCGGCACCTCCAACTCGAAACCTGGTGATATGTTGTTGCATGTCGAGCACTTGCCTTATTGTTCACGAATGCGATGAGCGCCTGCTTTATGGAGGACAGATACGTAGCAATACCAGGATTAACCACGGAAAGTCCGGATACCGATATCAGGACCGCACTCAGCATGTCGGTGTTCACTAAAATGCCGGCGTTTTAAATCATGCGTAACTTCCAGCTAAGTTTGGGTCCTTATCCTTGCCTGATTCGTCAGCGATCTCATTGACGCATACGTTCGAACCCGTCGGACTTGACGCCACGCAAGGAGATTTTGTATGTCAGATCTTGCCACCACAACGCTTGACTCACAGCCCGGGCGACGCTCATTCCGGGCAGCCATCGCGGGCGCCATCGGCAACGCAATGGAGTGGTACGACTTTACCGTTTATGGTTTCTTTGCGGCCACCATCGGCAGCTTGTTCTTTCCCTCTCAAAGTCATCTAGGGTCATTGCTGGCGTCGTTTGCTGCTTTCGCGGTCGGCTTCGTCGTGCGACCGTTTGGGGCGCTCGTATTCGGCCATATCGGCGACAAATTCGGGCGTCGCGTCGCGCTGTGGACCTCAGTCGTCTGTATGGCCGTCCCCACATTCATGATGGGTCTGCTGCCGACCTATGCGCAAGTCGGTGTCATTGCGCCCATTTTGCTCGTCCTGTTGCGGTTACTCCAAGGGCTTGCCGTCGCTGGAGAGATGGGCACGTCCGTGACGTTTCTCGTCGAGCAAGCAGGTCAAAAGCGGCGCGGCCTGGTCGGGAGCGCCGCGATGGTGAGCGCGGCACTCGGAACGCTGGCCGGTTCTGCACTCGGTGCGGTGCTGACAACGCTGTTGAGCGCTGAAGCGATCAACACCTGGGGCTGGCGCGTTCCATTCCTGATCGGGATCGTGATCAGCGGGGTTGCCTTGTATCTGAGACGGACGCTTCCTGACAGCGAAGTACCCGCGAAGCGAGCAGGTTCCCCGTGGCGCGAATCATTGAGGACACAATGGCGCACGATGCTGCTTCTCGTCGCCATGAACGCAGTCGGTTCGGTAGGTTTCTATCTGTGTTTCGTCTTCGTGACGACGTACCTTCGACAAACTGAGCATATGGCGGCATCCACCGCGCTCGACATCAACACATTGGCCGTCTTCATCCAGATGGGAACGTTTCCGCTCGCCGCGGCGCTCTCTGACAGGATCGGCAGGCGACCGGTTCTACTGACTGCAGCGGGAAGTCTGCTCATCCTCGGGCTGCCGCTCTTTTGGCTGATGCATCATCCTGATCCGATGCTCGCGGTCGCGGGTCAATGTGTGCTGGCGGCATTGATCGGTTGCTTCATCGGCGTCGCGCCGACGTACATGGCGGAAATGCTGCCAGGAAACTTGCGATGCACGACTGTGTCGCTAGCCTATAACGTCGGTTTTGGCGTGCTGGGCGGGCTGACGCCGCTGACGGCACTGTGGTTCATGCATCTTGACGCCAATGCGCTTTCGCCCGCCTATCTGCTCATGGCTGCTGCAGCTATCTCGCTGGTTTCTGTGTTGCGCATGCCAGAGACTTCCGGGTCGCGGCTTTCGGACGTGTATCGAAGCCGCGGTGCAGATGAGTTGTCGAGTGTTTGATGGGAGACAACTGCATTGTCGAATTATCGTCAGTGAGACCGCACGACGCAGATGTGACGAAACTCGTCTGACTTGCGCCATCGCCACTATGACCAATCTTCGGCTTCCGGCTTCCAATCTCAACGGAATCTTAATTAAGCATCC
>Ga0302228_10000742_pt1 | contig 25847 bp, 25 predicted proteins | sample II_Palsa_N1_2_FD_193519 | JGI IMG/M metagenome (GOLD analysis project Ga0302228, IMG submission 193519) | Peat permafrost microbial communities from Stordalen Mire near Abisko, Sweden - II_Palsa_N1_2 | ecosystem: Environmental > Terrestrial > Soil > Palsa > Peat permafrost | place: Sweden... | reverse complement strand
AAGACATCACCGACCTCCCCGAGTACTACCTCACCCGCACCGAGCGCGCCCTCTTCCGCACTCACGCCGACGACATCCTCCGCGAATTCCTCACTCCCGGCGCTCCCTCCACCCAGGCCTTCCGGTCCCCCGACACCTTCACCATCGCCGAGCTAGGCGCCGGCAGCGCCTCCAAAACCGGCCTCCTCCTCCAGGCCGCCACCCGCCTCCAACCCGAAATCCTCTACCAGCCCATCGACGTCAGCGCCTCCGCCCTCGAAGCCGCCGAAAACCTCGCCGCCTCCATCCCCGGCCTCCACGTCCACCCCCAGGTAGCCAACTACGTCACCGACCCCTACACCCTAAGCCACACCACGTGGGTCGCCACGCGACCGGGTGCCCCGGGTCCGGATTCTCGGACCCGGGATTCGCAGGATCCTCGCCCCACCGATACCCCACGTTCCTCGGATCCGACGAGCGACCCCACCCCCCGCGCCCGCGTCCTAGCCCTCTACATAGGTTCCAGCATCGGCAACTTCTCCCCCGACGAAGCCCAGGCCATCCTCCGCCGCCTCCGCTCCCACCTCCAGCCCGGCGACGCCCTTCTCCTAGGCGCCGACCTCGCTCCCAGCGCCCACAAACCCATCGCCACCGTCCTCTCCGCCTACGACGACGCAGCAGGCGTCACGGCAGCCTTCAACCTCAACGTCCTCGCCCGCCTCAACCGCGACCTCGACGCAGCCTTCAGCCTCGACCGCTTCGTCCACCGGGCCCGCTGGAACGCCAACGAAAGCCGCATCGAGATGCACCTCGAAAGCCTCATCCCCCAAACCGTCCACATAGCCGGCCAGCGAATCTCCTTCGCCCAATTCGAAACCATCCACACCGAAAACAGCCACAAGTTCACCGACGAAGCCCTCACCCATCTCCTAACCCGCAGCGGCTTCACCCCCACCCGCACCTTCCACGACCCCACCCGCAGCTTCGCCCTAACCCTCGCCCACACCCTCTAGCCCCCTTCCGATAGCCGTAGCCGCAGCTGTTGCTGTTGTTTTTCTGGCTGTCATCCCGTAGGGATCTGCTTCTGCCCTTGCCTTTCTTTCTGTCGTTCCCTCCGGGAACCTGCATCTCCCTCGCTTTCTCTCACCCAAACTCCGTCATCCTGAGCGAAGCCGAAGGAACTGCCACAATCTCCAGGCCGCCACAACGTTTTGAAGCTTCCGGCCAGAGGAGCCCTACGCCTTCCCCGCACCACAAAATAAATCCACTAAACCACCCCCAAAAACAACCCAAAATCCGCGTGTCAACCCCCCACTGCCCCTCCAAACCCACAAACCCCCCGTCCCCATTGCCGATTTCTCTTTCCCCAACTTGGCATAGTTACCCCCACCCACCCACTACAATTGAATTAGCCCCATTCCCCACAGAATAGCCAAAACCACCAAAACCCCAATGTTTCGGGAGAAGGATCTTGCTACCTAAGCCGCCTGGAATGAGCTGCTTACACCCAGAAAACGCACCAGAAAAAACAAGGATCTTGCCACCTAAGTCAAGCCCAGTCAATCACTTACGAACAAAACCACTCCCGAGGGGGGGAGGGGGGCACCCCCTACACCTGCCTCGTATACGTCCCACTCTTCCCACCAGTCTTCGACAAAAGCACAATCTCCCGAATCCGAATCCCCTTATCCAGCGCCTTAGTCATGTCATAGACGGTAAGCGCCGCAACCGCCGCCGCAGTCATAGCCTCCATCTCGACGCCCGTCCCAGCAACGGTAGCGGCCGTAGCCCGAATCTCCACCCCGCCAGCCACCACGGCAGCCTGCACGTCGACAAACGTAAGCGCCAGCGGATGACACATAGGAATCAACTCCGAAGTCCGCTTCGCCGCCTGGATCCCGGCAAACCGAGCCACCTCCAAAGGACTCCCCTTAGGATTCTGCGGCAAGGCAGCCAACACCGCCTCATTCAACTCAACAAATGCTGACGCCACAGCCTCCCGCCGCGTCTCCACCTTAGCCCCAACATCCACCATCCGAGCCTGACCAGCCTCATCAAAGTGCGACAGCTTGTCGCTCACGGCCGCCTCCGCGCGAACTTACGCGTCAACCAGCCCGCCACGATGATCACCAGCGGCACCAGCGAGCACAGCAGCAGCTTCAAGAACCAGTGAGTTCCCGGGACGAACATATGGTGCAGCACAAAGAACACGCCGACCACGGCCATCCCAACGCCCACGAACAGGCCAACACCCAGCCCAATCAAAATGCCGCTAACGAAAAGGAGATTCTCGCTTCGGTCGCTCATACGGTTGATCCTACCGCAGCAACACGCGGACCGTCAGCCCCGGAAGGAAGTGCGACAGCGTCTTACTCATGCTTCGACCCGGCGTGCCTTCCAGGCAACCACGAGACGCGAGCAGTATCGCCAAAGGAGTACAGGACCCAAGCAGAGCCAAATGCCATCCAGAAAGCCTAAGCGATGCCGCCCAGTACCAAGATCGAATACGATCCATCCCCATGACGCCGCTACGACAACGAGTGTAACGGCATCCATGACCCATCGCGGCGACGGAGCCTTCTCGCTGTGCACAGTATCCATAGCGGCAATCCTATCGCAGCAACACGCGAACCGTCAGCCCAACAGGGAAGTGCTCAACCCCAGCCGGAAGCACTACATATGCATTCCCGCGAGCATTCGCCACCACATCCCCCGAACCCTGCCAACCCACAACCCGAACCTCAACCCGATCCCAACCGCCGCTCAACTCCGCTGGCAGAAACCGAGTCACCTTCGCCCCACCCTTCACTGCCTCCGCCAGCCGAGCCTCCACGAACACCGGCGCAATCTCCGTCCTCCCCGCGAGCGCCCGCAACATCGGCGCAACGAACAAGGCAAAGCAAACCTGCGTCGACACCGGATTTCCCGGCAACCCAAAAAAATACGTCCAACCCTTCTCCGACGGCAACCGCCCAAACACAATCGGCTTCCCCGGCTGGATCAACGCGCCGGTAAAGAAGAACTCCGCCCGAAACTCCCGGAGCACCTGCTCGACGAGATCATATTTGCCCATCGAAACTCCGCCCGACAGCAGCAGCAGATCCGCCTCGCGACCCTCCGCAACCTGGGCCCGCAACTCGCCCAGCGTGTCCCGAGCAATCGCCAGCCGCAAGCCAACACCGCCTGCAGCCTCCGTCAGCGCCGCCAGCGCATAGCTATTCGAGTTCCGAATCTGCCAAGCCGCCATCGGCTCATCCAGCTCGACCAGCTCATCGCCCGTAGCGATGATCGCCACCGTCGGCCGCGCAAACACCTGCACCTTCGCCAGCCCACAGCTAGCGGCCACGCTGATCTCCGCCGCGCCCATCACGCGGCCGACTGGCAGCACAACATTCCCCGCAATCGTCTCTGCGCCGCGCGGAACCACATTCTCCCCAACCTTGAGCGACCGCCCAGCTTCGACGCGCAGCGAGTCACCCTCAACCACCACATGCTCCACCATCACCACCGCATCCGCGCCAGCAGGCAAAGGAGCTCCTGTCATGATCTCGATCGCCTCGCCCTCACTCAGGGCTGCGCCCGACCAGCTCTCGCCCGCCCGCACCGAACCCACAACCCGCAGCGCCTTCCCCAAGTCTTCCGCGCGCACCGCATACCCATCCCGCGTACTCCGATCAAACGCCGGCTGGTCGCGGTCCGCGACAACCGCCGCACCGAGCACCCGACCCGCTCCCGCCAGCAGCTCCACCACGTCAACCCAGCGCTCGCCAGCGGCCGAGCGCGCCTGCGTCAGCACCTCCTCCAACGCCTGGTCAAACGGCAACACCCTCTCGCTCATTGTCTAAACTCTCCGTCCAGAAACGCGAAAGCCCCGGTCAACTCATCCTGACCGGGGCTCTCCTCACTGCACGTTCTTTAGTGCTTCTTCGGTGCCTTGTAGTTGGTGTCGATCGTCTCGCCCAGGCTCGCCAGCACCTGCTTCACCTGCGGCACCTTCGGATCGTTCGGCGCGAGCGCGAGGAACTTGTTATACGCCTCCACGCATCCTGGAGGTGCCGTCAACTTATTGGTCTTCGGGTCGACAGCCGACTTCGTCACCAAAGCCTGTCCCTTGATGAAATAAGCATCGGCCTCGTTCGGATCAGCGGCAATGGCCTTGTTCGCAGCGTCTAGCGCGGCATCCATCTGGCCAGCGTTGTAAAGAACAGCCGCCGCATTCTTGTAGTAGATGCCTGCCTTGGTAGGATCGGTCTTCGCCGCACTGTCGAACGCCGCAATTGCATCGTCCATCTTGCCCTGCGCGGTCAGTGCATTGCCAAGCTGGTTATAGTCAGCCGCCAGGCCAGAAACATTGGGCTTGGCTGCCGCTGAATCCAACGCAACGGCCTTCTTATATGCATCCACAGCATCGCCATACGCCTGGTTGACCGCATCATCGCTGTTGGGCGACTTGCCTGCCTTCTTATCTACATCGGCAAGGTGCCGCCCCTGGGCCGCCAGCGTATCGCCGTAGGTCAGCCACAGCAGGCCTTCATCCGGCTTCGCAGCAACCGCCTCCTTCATCATCGCGACGTCCTTGCTCACGTCGTCATGGTTCGGCGCCGCGGCCGTGAGGTCAGCACGCACTGTCTTCAACGTCGCGTTTAGCTTCCCGATGACCGCGTTCGCCGAGTTAACCGCAGCATTCTTCTTCTTGTACTCTTCCAGCGCCTTCTGCTGTTCCGGCGTCATGGCCTTGATGTAATCAGCCCGGGTCATGTCATCGTTCAGGGTCACGTCGGTGTCTTCAGACTTAACCTTCAACTCAACCCGATCCACAATCTTCTCGCCCTGCACAACATAAACGTAGTAGTCGCCCGGTGTGATTCCCGTGGCCTTGTAGTTGCCCTGGCCGTCGAGCGGAGCCGTGGCAGTAAACTTCGCGTCCTTATACCCCGCCGACGTGTCGGTGGTGAACTTCATATCGCCGGGCGTGAAATCCGTGCCTGCCGGGTTCGTGACGTGACCATGCACCGTTGCTCCAGGTTTCTGAGCAAATGCCGGAGCCATCGCGAAAAGTGCCACGCCTACAATGCTTGCAAGCTTGGCAAAAAGGGAACCTCTATACGTTTTGATCATTTCATCGCCTTCTTTCGATTCAGCCCGGAGCCTCGATCGGCTAACGGGCGTTCGTATAATCTCGTGCCGCTCCGTTCAGTGCATAGCGGATTGGGTCGGCTAAACCGGCTGCGGAAAAAGCTCGCAACCGTAAATCGCAACTTTCGCATACTCCGCAGGCCTCAATTTCACCTGAGTAGCACGACCAACTTACATGCAACGGAGCGCTCAATTCAACTCCCAGCGTCACAATCTCGTGCTTTCTTAGCTTGATCAGCGGCGTCACCACCCTAATCTCGCCCTCTTTGGTCCCGCGACGGATCAGCTCGTTGAACGCTTCGTAATACGCTGGCCTGCAATCTGGATACCCCGAACTGTCCTGCTCGACCGCGCCCATGAACACCGTTGTCGCTCCCAGAACCTCTGCCCAGCTTACGGCCGCGCTCAGGAAATGTGCGTTGCGGAAGGGGACATAGGTTACCGGGACAGCTTCTCCTGCCCTGGCCGCGGCACCGTCCATCTCCTCAGCGGCCGCTTCCGGTACCGCAATCCTCGAGTCGGTCAGAGCCGATCCGCCGATGCGCCGAAACAGGTCCGTATCCAGCTCCATCAACTCGCGCAGGCCGACCGCTTTGGCCACCTCGCGCGCCGCCTGCAACTCACGCTTCTGGGTGCGCTGACCATAGCTGAAGTGCAGACCAAAGCTGTCGTAATCCCGCGCCGCCAGGGTCGCGCAGACAGTGGAATCCATGCCCCCGGAGAGGCACACCACCGCCCTCGCCCGACTCATCTGGACGAATCCTCCGCCGCAATCTCGGCCGCCGTGACCGACTCCAGGGATTCGGGCGCGTCGTTCATCGCGTCCAGCAGACTGCGGGCCGCCGCCTCGTCCTTGGCCTGCACCTGCAGCTGCGATTCAAACGCCACCGGAATCATGCTGTTCGCCGTCTCCCCGACGACGAACACGGGAATGCCGGCGGCTTCAAGCGCCGACCTCGCCATGTTGGCCTCCATCGGCTCCGGGAACATCGCTATGGTCACTAACTCGTCTTGCTCCTCTGTTTTCGCTTCGTTGCTCATGATCGTCGTCTCGCTGTCTCCGCTGTCGCGGCTGTCCTTATTCTCGGCGCTTCGGCTACTTGAATTCAACCGATTGCAGATGGAAAGTAATCGTGCCCCAGAACAATCGGGCCTGCATTTGTACCGGTAGATGCCGGGCATCGTCGGTGTACCAGATCCAGATGCTGCCCCGATTCTTGACGACCCCTTCTTCTGCGGTCGCTTGAACTTTGATGGTCTGAAAGGTCCCAGCGGGTGTCTTGATCTCCTCGCGACCCTCAACTTTCATGCCCACGCTGACCGTCCGCATCGCATCCGCTAAGGGGAACTCGACCGTCTGGCCGACCGCCATTGGCTGCGACTGCGTGTAAAACATGGCCGAAAGCAAATCCGTTACGCACGCCGGAATGTTGGTCACGTTGTGCGTTGCCGTGCCCTTCACCAGGTTGCGTTCGTTGCGCGTTTGCTTTCCCTTCGCATAATCGAAGCTGAGATCGCTGGCAATCTTGCGCCGCCCCTCCTGCGTCTGCTTATCGAACCCCGTCGAGCACCCGGTCTTCAAGTCAAAGCCGGACTGGAAGCCATCCACCACCGGGAACAGCATATTCACCGCGCCGACCGTATTGGCCGTCGCCGAAATCTTCAGCAGGTTCCCCACCTGGTCCAGGTGATACACCGCGGTCCCGGCAGTAAAGACCCGCCAATCCACGCTGTACGTAAGGGTCTGGTGTTGCGGATACTCAAAGCCTGGGGCGGGCGGCTGCAGTACCGGAATGGGCCGCTGCACAGCCGGCGTTCCCGGCTTCGAAAACAGCTGGGCCTTCATTCCTACCGGCTGTCCAAAGCTCATTAGGACGGCCAGCGCGCAGGCTGTTCTCCCCATGGCCACCGCCGACGAGTCTCTCCAAACCCGCAAACGGGCCATCCAAACTGCCTTCAAATCAGCATCTCCCGTGGGTTAGAACGCCCCTGCGAAGTCTCAGTGCCACAGTACCATCCGCAGCGTCAAGGCCGCATAAATCGCGACTGCGCCCATAAGTGCATTGTACTCGCGATGATGCAGGTAGCGCTCCGTAGAGAACCGCCCGCCCTCGCCACCGATATCATCAAACCGCGCCGCAGTCAGCCTCGGCAGCAGGCGCGGAACCTTCCGTGCATATTCCTCAAAGGACGGAAACGCGCCCAGCAAAAACGCTTCCTCCGAAAGAATGGTCGGGACATAGATTGCCAGAAACATGCCTACCAGTAACACGACCAGCCACCAGCGTCCGGCCGCAACTGCAAATCCTGCCGCAATGCTCATTGACCCTAAATACAGTGGGTTGCGCGTATACGCATAGGGTCCCGTCCGCGTCAGCTCGGCATTCTTCTTCACATAGCCAGCCGCATAGCCGCGCAGCCACAATCCCGGCAGTACCAGCAACAGGCTCCACGCAAGCGTAGGCCAGCTCGGCCGGGCGAACGCCAGGAAGATCGCCGCCACCACAAACCCCAGCGGCACACGCACCCTGCGCGCAATCTTCTGCCAACCCGTCTTGCCCTTAGTTTGCGTCATCGTCGCCGGACCCATCGCACCATTCTCTCAGAGCAAACCTTGAACCGCGTCCATAACCGCGTCCACCGAGATCCTGGCCAGCCCTGCGTCTTCCGAGTTCGCGCGCTTATAACTCGTCACCGAGGCGGCATCCCGCAGCACCACTTTCGCGCCCGGCCCCCGAGGTCCATTCCTCTCCGGATCGGTCGGCCCGAACAGCGCCACCAGCGGAACCCCCAGCGCCGCCGCCAAATGCGTTGGCCCGGAATCACCGCCCACCAGCAGCGTCATTCTTCGCATCAGCGCAATCAGCCCCGTGACATTACAGACGACAACCCGCGCCGCACCGCCACTCGCCGCGACAACGGCCGCCGCCAACGCATCGTCCTTACGCGGAGCATTGACCACAACATCCATCCCCAGCGCCTTCAACTCGACAGCCAGCTTGCCAAACTTCTCCGCCGCCCAACACTTCGCCGGCCATCCCGCACTCGCAGCCAGCAGACACGTTCGCCGATCGCCCACATCCTCCGCAGCCCATTCATCTGCCCATCCCTCGTGCGGCAACTCGACATGACCGGGCACCAACTCAACCCCACAAGCTTCGCGCAGCAACGCCGCGCCCTGCTCAATTACATGCGCGCCTTTGCGTTCGAGCTTCGTCTTATAGAACTTCGCAGCCATCGCCTCGCGCGGATGGTTATACCCCACAAGCTGCGCTGAGCCAGACATCCGCCCAATCACCGCCGACCGCAATGTCCCCTGCATATCGACCGCCAGGTCATAGCTCTCACCGCGCAGCGCACGCCGCAACTCAAAGACGGACCGCAGCGTAGCAGGTGACGCCGGAGCCTTCGACCACTTCTTCGTCTCCGCAAGATGCACTCGCCGAACCGCCGACCCATGCCCCTCGCCATTCACCAGTAGCGGCGCCCAGCGCGGATCCACCACCCAATCAATCACCCAGTCCGGCCTCGCGACGTGCAGTGCAGCAACAGCCGGCAACGCATGCAACACATCACCCATCGCGCCTACGCGAATAATCAGGATCTTCATCAGGACCTCGCTTCCACACGCTCCAGCTTTGCTTCCAGCGCCCGCAGCACAGCCGCCGCATCGGCAAACTCTGCCTCCAGCGCGACCACCATCAGTGGTCCATGTTCTTCCAATCGCCGCCGCATTGCGTCCGTAAGTTTCACCGCGTCTTTCTCCGTCGTGATAAAGCCTGATCCGTTCAGCCCCTTCGCCACCGTGATCACCCGCTGCATATCGGCCGCAGTATAACGATGATGATCCGCGAAGGCGACCGTTTCCACAACACCGCATCCGGCATGCTGTAGCATCGCGGCAAAATCCTCCGGCCGCGCGATCGCACAAAACGCAACCGGCCGCAGCCCCGCGCCAAACACCCGCAGCGGTGGAGGGAAAACCAGCTTCCGCTGCACCATCCACATCTGCCCGCGCTCGCGCAGCATCTCCCACGCGCGCTTATTTACGGATGGTTCCCCTGCATCGATGGCCGCGTCCACTTCATTCTGTCGAACCACGAGAACGTCTGCGCGCTGCAGCGCACCCAACCCCTCGCGCAGATTGCCCGCCGGCAGCAACGTATCCTCCAGGTCCTCCGACGTCACCAGGACAATGTCCACGTCCCGTGCAAGTTGCCGATGCTGAAATCCGTCATCGAGCAGATGCACGCCGCGCGCGATCTCGCCAGCCTCTTTCTCCGCGCGCCTTCCCGCGACATACCGGCCGGCGCCCACCCACACCGGCACGCCCGTCCGTTGGGCAATCAACACCGGCTCATCCCCAAAGCGCCGTGCAGCATACTCTAACTCAGGTTCCACGCGCTCCATACCCCACCCCTCACGCCCATATCCACGCGAGAGCACGTCGACGTTCCAGCCGCCATCGCGGAACAACTTCGCCAACGCAATCACCACCGGCGTCTTGCCCGCGCCGCCCGCGGACAAACTTCCAACGCTCACCACCGGCCACTTCAGCGCACGTGTGCGTGCAAGTCCCGCGCGCCGCAACCCATTCTTTAGCCGGATCGCTGCCGCGTATAACGGCACCAGTGGCCTCGCCCATGGACGCCTTGCGCTCATGTCGCCTCCCCCCGAATCAACGACGCGACCGCCTGCACCGACCGCTGCGTCGCTCCCTGCTGCTCTTCAAACACCCTCCGCCCAGCCTCGCCAACTGCCTTCGCCTCCGCGCGGTCACCCAGCAGATCCGCAACCACCCCGCCAAGCTCCAACTCATCGCTCACTATGCGAATCCCACCCGCTTCCTGCAGCTTCGTCACCACATCCCGGAAATTTTCAAACGACGACCCCATCACCACGGGCACGCCGAACTGCACTGGCTCCAGCGGATTGTGGCCACCCTTCTGCACCAGGCTACCTCCAACAAACGCAACGTCCGCCACGCCATACACTGCCGCAAGATCCCCAATCGTGTCCACTAGCACCACGTCGATTCCAAGCTCTGAAATCGTGTCTCCATCTCCCGCGTCCAGGTGCTCACTAACCTTGGCATACCGCATTGATCGCAGCATCGCCTCCACCGCCACGAATCTCTCTGGATGCCGCGGCGCCAAAACCAGCAGCGCATTCCTGTCCCCGCGCAGCGATTCGTTCCAAGCTCGGATCACCAACTCCTCTTCCGCAGGATTCCCCTCCACCGTACTCCCCGCAACAAAGATTGGCCGTCCCTCCGCCAGCGTCCGGATCCGCTCCGGAACGCGGCTGCGCTTCGGCGCACGAATGTCGAACTTCATGTTCCCGGCGACCTGCACCCGCTCTGTGCGAACCCCCGCAATCACCAGCCGCAGCGCATCCTGTTCACTCTGCGCCAGCCACAGGGCAGGCTTGCGCATCACCCGCCCCCATATCCACTGCATCCGCTGCGCCCGCGCAAACGACCGATCACTCATCCGCGCGTTCGCCACCACAACCGGCACTCCCCGTTGCCCGCATTCATGCAGCATCCGCGGCCAAAGCTCGCTCTCCATCAGCACCAACGCTGCCGGCTTCAGCTCGCGCATGTAGGCTCGAATCGCGAACGCAAAGTCCAGCGGCATGTAAAACACGCTCCTGCTGCCAAACCGCTCCCGGGCCAGTGCCTGTCCAGTGCGCGTGGTCGTCGAAATTACAACGCGATATCCATCGCCCAGCGCAGCCTCCAACTCTCCTACCATTCTCGACGCAGCTAGCACCTCTCCCACGCTCACCGCATGAACCCACACCACCCGTTTGCCTTCCGCCGCCGCAACCAGCTGCCGCGGCACCGCGCCAAGCCGCTGCCGCAGGCCTTCGCGATATCGCTGGGTCGTCGCCATGCGCAGCAGCCACCACGGCGAGCTCAGCGCGAGCGCCAGCGTCAGCAGGGCGCTGTATGCCAGCATCGTCACGCCGTTCGTACCGTCGACTTTTGTTTTCGCAGCATCCTGAAGAGGATAATCGAAGCGAACGACCATCACGCACCCATGACCCAATCCACGCTGAACATCCGCCCCGCCACGCCCGCCGACGTCCCCACCATCCTCCGCTTCATTCGCGAGCTAGCCGAGTTCGAACGCGAGCCGAACGCCGTCCGCGCCACTGAAGCCGACCTCCTCCGCGATGGCTGGGGAACCCCCGCCCGCTTCACCGCCATCATCGCCGAATACAGCGGCACCCCCGCCGGTTTCGCCCTCTACTTCACCACCTACTCGACCTGGCGCGGCCATCACGGCATCCGGCTCGAAGACCTCTACGTCACTCCCACTCTGCGCGGCCACGGCATCGGCAAAGCCCTTCTCGCGCGCCTCGCCCGCATCGCCGTAGACCAGGGCTGCCCCCGCCTCGAGTGGGACGTCCTCGAGTGGAACGAGTCCGCCATCGCTGTCTATCGCCGCGTTGGTGCCAACGTCCTCACCGAATGGCGCATCATGCGACTGGCCGACGAGCCCCTCGCCGCCCTCGCCGCCACCGACACCGTATCCTAGAAGAGATGAAAAAGATTCACGTTATCGGCGGCGGACTCGCCGGCCCCGAAGCCGCACTGCAGGCAGCTAGTCTCGGCTGCGACGTCATCCTCTCCGAGATGCGTCCCCTCCGCTCCACCGAAGCGCACCAGACCTCCGACTTCGCCGAGCTCGTCTGCTCGAACTCGCTCAAGAGCGAAAGCGAAAACACCGCGCCCTGGCTGCTCAAACAGGAGATGCGTCGCGCAGGATCCTTCCTCCTCCAGGCCGCGGACGCCAGCGCTGTTCCCGCCGGTCATGCTCTCGCCGTCGACCGCATTGAATTCTCGCGCCGTGTCGCAGACCTCATCGCCGCCAATCCCAAAATCGAAGTCCGCCGCGAAGAAATCACGCACCTCAACGAGAACGATCCCAACACCATCACCATCCTCGCCAGCGGCCCTCTCACCAGCTCGCCTCTAGCCGCCGAGCTCCAACGCCTTACCGGCGCCGAGCAGCTAGCCTTCTACGACAGCATCTCGCCCATCGTCGACGCCAGCACTATCGACATGGACAAGGTCTACTTCGCAGCGCGCTGGGACAAAGGCACCGCCGACTACATCAACTGCCCCTTCACCAAAGAGGAGTACGACGCGTTTCTCGACGCGCTCATCGCCGCCGAGATCGTCGAAGCCAAGCCATGGGAAGCCCTTCCAGCCGACGGCGTCGTAACCGCCGCACCGCAAGCGATGAACTACTTCGAAGGCTGCCTCCCCATCGAAGAGACTGCCCGCCGCGGCCGCGACACGCTCCGCTTCGGCCCCATGAAACCCGCAGGCCTAACCAATCCAAAGACGGGCCGCTGGCCCTACGCCGCCGTCCAACTCCGCCAGGAAAATCTCCGCGCCGACAGCTACAATCTCGTCGGCTTTCAGAATCACCTCAAGTTCGGCGAACAGGCCCGCGTCCTCCGCATGATCCCCGGCCTGGAGCACGCAACCTTCCTGCGTTACGGCCAGATCCACCGCAACACGTACATCCACGCGCCTTCGCTGCTCACCGAGACGCTGCAGCTTCGCGCACACCCCAGCATCCTCATCGCCGGCCAGCTCTCCGGCGTCGAGGGCTACACCGAGTCCATCGCCAGCGGCCTTCTAGCCGGTCGCTATGCCGCCGCGCTCGCCAGTGGCCACCAGCCAACTCCCGCTCCACGCATCACCGGCAACGGCTCACTGACCCACTACATCACCCACGCCGAAACCAAAAAATTCCAGCCCGCGAACATCACCTTCGACTTATTACTCCCACTCGAAGAAGACCTCCGCAAGAAAATCCGCGACAAGAAAGAGCGCCACCGCATCCAGTGCGAACGAGCCCTTGAAGCCTGGGACCAGTGGCTCGCCGAGGCACGGAACAAAGATTTCGTCACGCTGTGATGCCTCGTGATACTCTCCCGGGTAACCCACGATGACCATTCTTCGAGCACTCGACGCCGTGTCGCCCGCGTTCTCACGTACGAAGCTTGTGCTCTTCTCGCCTTTCCGCAAGGCACGAACCTGGAAGCTCGCCCTCACGGCATATCTAGCCACAATGAGCGAAATGTTCCTGCCCTTCACTCTCATTGCTCTTTTCTTCGCTCTGTCTGTAAAGCGGTCCTTCGGCTTCAAGTTTGCTCTGCTCCTTGTTGGAGCCTCTCTGGTCCTCACGCTTCTCTACCTCGTATTCCTCTACGTCTGCTCGCGATTGCGCCTTGCTTTCTTTGACATTGTCCTGAACCGCGGTGAGTTTGTTGCACCCGCGTGGCGTCAATATGGTGCACAGTCATTCAATTGGACCGTCTTTAAATTAATCCTCGGCACTGTAGTCACTGCGATCTTCGCTCTGCCCATGGCCGCCTACGTTCGACAGATGTTCACGACCTTCTCGACACTTCAGATCAAACCCGGCGAGCCTGCGTCGCCACAAATGATGGCAGCGGTCTTCGCTAGCTATGCAGCTTTCTTCGCAATTTACCTGTGCTTTGCGCTGTTCTTTTTGGTCAGCTCGCTGTTGAGTGATTTCATTGTCCCCTCACTGGCTCTCGAAAACGTCACCTTCCGCCAGGCATTTCATCGCCTCGGACGTTTGATCAAGAGCGAACCCGGCCAATTCGCGGCCTATGCAGGCCTCAAAATCGTCTTCGCCATCGTGGGCTACATGGCAGTCTCCATGGGCTTCTACGTGGTTTTCCTGCTTGGCGTACTCGTCATCGGTGGTATCGCATTCCTTAGCGGTCTGCTCCTGCATGCGTTCGGCGTTCCCACGGTCGTCCTTACCGTACTCGGCATCCTTCTTGCAACCGCCGTCTATTTCTTCATCTTCTTTTACGCCATGATCCTCGGGTGGGGCACCGTGCTCACCTTCCTCGAGTCTTACTTGCTCTACTTCCTCGGCGGGCGTTATCCGATGCTCGGAGACCTTCTGGAACGCTCGACACCGCCTCCAATCCTCTATGCACCGCCACCAGGTTACCCACCGTTCTATTCTCCCGAGCAACCCGAAGCGCGCTAGCGCCCGCCTAGTCCTTATCCTTCTTCTTGTTCCTCGCCTTCACCTTGAACCAGATTGGGCTGCCAATAAACTTGAACGTGTCGCGAATTTCATTCGCCAAAAACCGCTCATAACTGAAGTGCAGCTTCACATCCCGATCCGTGAACAGCACAAACGTAGGCGGCGCAACAGCAGCCTGCGTCATGTAATAAATCTTCACTCGTCGATTCATCGGCACACTCGCCCTCTGAAAATCAATCTTGTCCAGGAAGCGATTCATCGCCCCGGTCGACACACGCTTGCGCCGCTCCCGCGCAACCAACTCCACTTTTTTGAAGACCTCGTCGATGCCCTTAGACTCCGAAGCCGACACAAACAGCAACGGCGCATAATCCAGATACTTCAGCGAGTCCCGCACCTGCTCCTCATACAGCTTCTTGTTCGCAGGTTCGCTGCCGTCAAACAGCGTCTTGCCGTCCGGCCCAACCTTGGTGACAAGGTCCCACTTGTTCACAACGATGATCACGCTGCGTCCGCTCTCGTGCGCATAGCCACCAATGTTCGCATCCGCCGCCGCCACACCTTCCGTCGCATCGATCACCAGCAGCGAAACATCCGCCGCCTCCAAATGCTTGCGGCTCATGATCACCGACAGCTTCTCCGCCATCAGCTTGGTCTTACCCTTACGCCGAATGCCAGCCGTGTCGATGAACCGGAAGCTATGCCCGTCGCGCTCCACCACCTCATCCACGGCATCGCGCGTCGTTCCCGCAATCGGCGAAACAATCGCGCGATCGCTATTCGTCAGCGCATTCAGCAGCGTGCTCTTCCCAACATTCGGCCGCCCAATAATCGCAATCTTGGTCTCGCGCGCAATGTGTTCGCCATGCGACCGCAACCGTCGCCCCGGCCCCGCAGGCACAATCTCATCCGGCCCAGTCTGCGCGCCGGGCAGCGGATCGCCGCCGCCATCCATGTCTTCCTCGAACTCCTCTTCCTCGCCCTCAAAGCGTTCCTCCGGCTCTTCCGCAACAAACTCCGGAGGCAGCGCCGCCCACACGTCATCCAGCAAATCGCCAATGCCCGCGCCATGTTCCGCAGATATCGGGCAAACGTTCTTGAACCCCAACCGCCGAAAGTTCTCTGCTGCTGCATACATGTCCGGCGCATCCATCTTGTTCACCGCGAGGAAAATCGGCTTGCCCCCGCGCAGCAGTAACCGAGCCAGCTCCACATCCGGCGAAGCCAGCTCCGTCCGTCCGTCGACCACCATGATGATCACGTCCGCCTCTTCCAGCCCAACCTTCGCCTGCCGGAAAATCTCCGACGGAATCAACGCCTCATCATCCGGCACCACGCCGCCCGTATCCACCAGCCGCACATCGCGTCCCGCCCACTCCACCTCGCCATAAATGCGATCGCGCGTAATCCCCGGCTCATCGCCAACAATCGATCGCCGCGTCTGCGTCAGCCGATTGAACAGCGTCGACTTCCCAACATTCGGCCGCCCACAAATCGCCACCAGCGGCAACCGCGCTGGCTCACGATGCCCCACGTCCGTCGCCAGCGTCAGCCTCGCAGCGAGCGCCTCCGCCTCTTTCCAATCCCTCTGCTCGGCTGCGGTTTCCGCGTCCACCTGCACCCGCGGCGCACGTTTCGGCGTCTCGCTCGCATAGCCGCGACTTCCCGGTTCATCACGATTGCGCAACACCACCTTGTGCTCGCGGTCGGGACTCTTCGTCGGTGTCTTCGCCAGCTTCGTCGCCGCAGCCTTCTTAGCCGCCAACTCATGGCGCTTCTTCGGCGACACCGCCCCCGTAGTCGCCGTCCCCCGCGGAGCCGTCTTGCCCAGCTTCGGTCGCGTACTCGCCTGCCGATGCTTCTTGCCTAGCCGTTTCTTCTCAGTCCTCTTCGCCGCCATGGTCGCTGTCTCCCGCGCCTTGGCGCAATCTCCATTATAGGAACTTGTTCCGGCTCACGTTGCTCCTCATCATGGAAGTTGGGCTCTAAATCCATCACTTATAGTGTTACCCATGAGCCGTCTCGCAATCTCAGCGTTCTGTTTGCTGCTTCCGTTGGCTCCTTCGACCCACGCCCAATCCTCAGACCAGGCGATGCAGGACTTCCGCGCCCAGGTCCTGAATCAGCCTTTGACCCTTCAGAGCTTCAGTGCCGATCCGGTCACAAATTACGTTTGGACTGCGACCGGCCTTTCGACCTCTACGCCAAAGCTGCGCACCCTCGGTGTCTTCACCTTTAGCTCCGTGAAACTCCACAAAGATGACCTCTTGCTTACTGGCACCCGTTCCATAGCTACCAAAGACAAGAACGGGCAACCGGCGCTCCTAGGGGCTACTCGCGTCTCGGTGAAGATAGCGCTGAAGGGCATTGACCCGGCACAGGTCTTACCGGCACTGAAGCAGCAGCTGTTCTTTCCCAACCTCGCAACCGCTCCCGCAGCGGTCCCCGTTGAATATCAGCGGTTGTTATCGACTGACCGGGCGTCAAGTGTACTGTCAAACCCGAACTGCTCAGCGCTAGGTACACATTACGAACGCCCGAACGTGACCCACTCGCAGCCCCCGCAGTTCAGTGAAGAGGCGCGCCGGGCGCGCTTCAGCGGCTCCGTGACGATCATCCTAACTGTTGATGAGAACGGTCACGCCTCCGACCTCTGGCTGAAATCTCCTGCTGGACTCGGGCTGGACGAGCAGGTGGTCAAGGCAGTGTCCGACTCTACCTTTAAGCCCGCAACGTGCGATGGCACGACGGTCAAGACGCCGCTTGCGGTTGATATAAGTTTCGCCACCCTTTGACGTCGGGCAGTCCACGCATCGCGCGGCGAACAAACGGCGATTACACTCGTCATAGCACATGCCTTCCGCCTCCCCACTCCCGCCGCTCACCCAGATCGACTCAGCTCCCCCGGACCAGAAGCTGCCTACGCTCCACGACTTCTTCCACCCCGGCGGCATCCTCGCCAACTCGTCCCTCGCCTTCGAGCACCGCGCCGGCCAATACACGATGGCCAAGCAGATCGAGCAGTCTTTCGCCGACCGCCGCCACCTCATCGTTGAAGCCGGCACCGGCACGGGCAAAACTCTCGCCTACCTCCTGCCCGCCCTCCGCCGCGCCCGCGAGCACAAGCAGCGCATCATCATCTCCACCGGCACAAAAAACCTCCAGGAGCAGCTCTTCTTCAAGGACATCCCCTTCCTCGAAACCCTCCTTGGCCCCCTCCGCGTCTGTTACATGAAGGGCCGCGCCAACTACATCTGCAAGCAAAAGCTCTACGCTCTCCGCGACAACCCGCTGCTTACCGGCCTCGAAGAAATCTCGCAATTCCATTCCATCCTCCAGTGGGAGTGCACCACCGAAACCGGTGACCGCGCCGAGGTCAACGACCTCCCCGAGAGTTCCCACCTCTGGCATAAACTCGACGCCCGCAGCGAAGTCTGCCTCGGCCAAACCTGCCCCAACTGGGAGTCCTGCTTCATCACCCAGATGCGTCGCAAGGCCCTCGAATCCGACATCGTCATCGTCAATCACCACCTCTTCTTCGCCGACCTCTCCATCAAGCAGCAGGCCGCCGGCGCATCCGATGCCGGCATCCTCCCCGAAGCCGCCGCCGTCATCTTCGACGAAGCCCACGAGCTCGAAGACATCGCCAGCCAATACTTCGGCATCGCCCTCTCCAACGCCCGCTTCGAAGAACTCGCCCGCGACACCGAGTCCTTCCTCCGCGCCAAAGGCGTCACCACAAGCGCCATCGAAAGCGCCACCCAGACCATCCGCGAGCGCTCCAAGCTATTCTTTGCCTCGCTCCCCGTCGGCTCCTCAGACCTCGGACGGCTGGAATTCATCGATCGTGCAGATTTTCTCGAAGCCCGCGGCGATGCCTACCTGGGAGCCCTTAACTCCCTCCAGCGCCTCGAAGGCGAGCTTGAACGCCTCCGCGAAGTCGACGAAGCCGCCGGCCTCCGCAAGCGTGCCGCCGACATCCGTAATCACCTGAAATTCCTCCTCGAATCCACCGACCCCAACACCGTCTTCTGGATCGAGCGCCGCGCCACCAGCGGCCTCCGCAACGCAGCCAGATCAGGCGCCGCCGGCACCTCAACACCATTCGCCTTCAGCACTCATCTCCTCGCCACGCCCATCGACGTCTCCACCCTGCTCGCCGAGACCCTCTTCACCCACTACCCCAGCGTCATCCTCACCTCCGCCACCCTCGCCGTAGCCGCGCAGGACGGCACTCCCAGCTTCGAACATCTCAAGCGCCGCCTGGGCATCCCTTTCCCTAAAGAGCTCGTCGTCCCCAGCCACTTCGACTACGCCAAGCAAGCCCTCCTCTACCTCCCGCCCGGCATGCCTCCACCCCGCGATCCCAACTTCCTTTCCCAGGCCGCAGAAAAGATCCGCCGCGTCCTCGAGATCACCCGCGGCCGCGCCTTCTGCCTCTTCACCAGCCACGCCCAGATGCGCGAGCTCCACGACCGCCTTCTCACCCAACTCCCCTACCCGCTCCTCATGCAAGGCTCCGCGCCGCGCCACATCCTCCTGCAGCAATTCCGCGACACCCCCAACGCCGTCCTCTTCGGGACATCCAGTTTTTGGCAGGGCATCGACGTCCAGGGCGAACAACTAAGCTGCGTCATCATCGACAAGCTCCCCTTCGCCGTCCCTTCCGACCCCATCATGAAAGCCCGCACCGACGCCATCACCGCGGCTGGTGGAAATGCGTTCAACGACCTCCAGGTCCCGCAAGCCGTCATCGCCCTCAAGCAAGGCTTTGGCCGCCTCATCCGCTCCCTCTCCGACCGCGGCGTCCTCATGCTCCTCGACCCCCGCATCCGCACCACCCGCTACGGCGCCACCTTCCTCGACAGCCTCCCGCCCTATGCCCGCACCGACGACATCACCGAAGTCGAACGCTTCTTCGCCTCCTAGCCTCTCTCTTGGCTTTTGCCGTTGTTTTTCTGGCTATCATTCCCGCAGGAATCTGCTTCTGTCTTTGCACCTTTGTTTGTCATCCCGAAGGGACCTGCATGTCCTATCTCTCGGGAACGACCCATCGCCTCGATGCTCTCTCGCGCTCTCACGATATCCTAATCAGCAACACGAGCGGAGGCACGAATGTTCGAACAAGGAGGTATGCAATCAGCGACGATAACTCCAGAGAATTTCTCTACGATTGAATGGCACGACAACTACTTTAAATATTGCAACTTCGAAGGTCTAACTCCTTCAGGCGAACACGTTGACTCTGACTTCAATGCTTGTTCATTCAAAGATATCGACTGGTACTGGGGACTCTTCAACATGTCCAACTTCATCGAGTGCCGGTTCGAAAATCGCATTTTTCGAGGCTCAGGTTTTCCCGATCGCAAATTTGTTGAATGTATCTTCACAAATTGTCAGTTCTTGAAAGACAACCTGAACGCCGAGTGCACTTTCGAAAGTGCCGTCGCGTACGGATGCCAACTCGAAAACTCCGTTGGGTTCGGAGCTCTTATCGTCGGGGCGCCTAGACCGACGACCCTCTTCAAATAAATCTTGTTTTCTTCTCGCTTCTCGCGAGGTCCTACGTGATCTGCACACTCTAAGTCGCCCGCGCTATCCTTGAACCAGGAACATCATGGGACGCAACCTCTACATCCTCGCCGCCACACTAGGAGCCCTCGCGCTCCTCTCCATCGCGCTGTCCTTCACCAACATCGCCCAGCAGCCCGGCTCGCCCGGCGACGCCTCTCTCTGGCGCATGACCAGCATCGCCCTCCTCTGCGTCGCCCTCATCGTCACCCTCCTCGGCGTCATGAGCTCGCTCTTCGAACAGGCCGAGCGCCGCCACGACGTCGACCGCCAACACAAGCGCCGCAGCCGCCCCGAATAGCACTCCCCAATACGAATCCCGGTAGAATGGGAGATGGCGCGAATCACCCGCCGATTGGAGCCCCAACCACCATGTTCGAAGTCACGGTACAGGCCGGTTTCTCTTCAGGCCACTACCTCCGCAACTACCAAGGCAAGTGCGAAAACCCGCACGGCCATAACTACCGTGTGCTCGTAACCCTCATCGGTGAAACTCTCGACGAAGCCGGCCTCCTCCTGGACTTCAAGCTCCTCAAGCAAGTCCTCCGCCCCACAGTCGAGTATCTGGACCACCAGATGATCAACGATCTCGAACCTTTCACCACCCTCAACCCATCGGCCGAAAACCTCGCCCGCTACTTCTACGAGGAAACAGCCTCTCAGATGCACGAGATGACCTCCGGTCGCGTCCGCGTCAAAGACTGCACCCTCTACGAAACCGACACCAGCTTCGCGCGCTACTACGAGCCAGAAGCAGGGAAGTAATGCACCTCATCGAACTCTACAAATCAGTGCAAGGCGAAAGCTCCTTCGCGGGCGTCCCCTGCATCTTCGTCCGCCTCGCCGGCTGCAACCTCCGCTGCTCCTGGTGTGATTCCGAGTACACCTTCACCGGCGGCAAACCCTTCACCGCCGACGAAATCATCGCGCAGATCGAAGCCCTCCAGCCCTGCCGCCTCATCGAGTTCACCGGCGGCGAACCCATGCTCCAGGCCCGCGAACTCATCCCCCTCATGGAACGCCTCCTCGAGAAAAATTACGTTCTCATGATCGAAACCAGCGGTCAGCAGCCCCTGGAATCCGTTCCCAAATCCGTTCACAAAATCGTCGACGTAAAGTGTCCCGGCGCCGGCTCCGCCGCCAACACCTTTCGCATAGAAAACCTCGACGCCCTCACCCCCAACGACGAAGTCAAGTTCGTCCTCACCGATCGCGCCGACTACGAGTTCGCCCGCGACTTCATCCACACCCACAGCCTCGCCACCCGCTGCGGCGAAATCCTTCTCTCCCCCGCCTTCCTCAAGAACCCCACGGACCAGCGCTCCACCGACAACGCCGCCCTCGATCCCCGCCTCCTCGTCGAGTGGATGCTCGCCGACGGTCTCCCCGCCCGCCTCAGCCTCCAAATCCACAAGTACATCTGGGAGCCCCGCAAAAAGGGTGTCTAGCCCTTCGGCGCCTCTACCACCTCTTCACCCGTCCCACTCGCATAACTGCGCGCCCGCCACTCCACCGGCCGCCCCAGCATCTGCCGCACCAGCGCATACCACTGAACCCCAAGCAGCATCAAAATCCCCACCGGATGCAGAAGCGCCGACATCACCGGCTGCCTGAACCGCCGCGCCGCAATCACTCTCGGCAAGTAGCCGCAAACCACCGCAACCGCCAGCAGCACACTCACCATCGCCGCTGCCCGCGGATCGTCGAACGTTGCTCCTACCACCGCGCTGCTCACGCAAAACGCCATCCACAACGCCGCTGCAACCACCGGCAGCACCTGGCCCATCAGCAACAGCAACGTCACCGGAACAATCCGCTTCGGTGACCCCAACCCTTCAGTAGCATTCTTTGCCAACCCCATCCACACCTCGCTCGCCGAACAATACATCCGCACCTCGGCAAGCTCCGTCAAATCGACAAGATCTGTACGCAGTCCATGCCGCCGAAATTCTTCCGGCAACCGAAGTCCATCATGCCGCGTATCGCGAATGGCCGCATGTCCCCCGCACGCAAAATATGCCTCGCGCTCCGCCAGGAAAAACTGCCCGCATCCCGCCGCATACGCCACCTTGGTCGTCTTCCGCATCCGCCCCATCGGCAGCAATCCCAGCAATACAAAATGGATTAGTGGCAGCAACATTCGCTCCATCCACCCATTCATAATCTGTCGCGGAAACCCCGACAGCAGCGCAACTCTGCGCGCCTGCATCTCGCCCACGCAACGCGCCACAGCATCGGGCATCAACCTCACATCCGCATCCACAAATAGCAGAAGCGGCGCATGGGTCTGTTGAGCCAGAACCCAGCAAGCATGCTGCTTCCCGTTCCATCCCCTCGGCAGCTCTGCTCCGGCGACAAGTCGCACTCGCCCATCGTCCAACGCAATCTCCCGTACAATCTCAGCAGTCCGATCCGTCGACGCATCATCCAGCACCAACACCTCAACGCCTACACCCCGACTACCCAAAACGTTCTCGACACACTCCCCAATATTCCGCTCTTCGTTTCTCGCCGGAATCAACGCCGCCACGCGCATACCCATCGGCACCGCATCACCCGGCGCCCGATACCATCGCAAATTAGAGAGAAACATCACCGCGGGTATCGCCGCAAAAAAGCAAAGTACGCCGGCCAATGCAACCAGGCCCATCGCCACAGTTGTTGCCGAGTGCATCATGATTCTTCTCGCCCGTCGCTCGTCCCCGCTCGATCCGTATGATCGAACTGCAGCGGTTGTTTCGTGAACAAGCTCCGTACCCATCGGCCCATTCCATACATCCCGCCCGTGCCGCGACCACCGCGCAGCAGCACGCGAAAAGCCCTCGCATCCCGCGCCATCGCCGCCCCCTTCAACTCGTCCATCGTCGCCACCAGCGCTCTCTCTAACCGTTCGCTCGCCGCATCCGTACTCATGTCGTCCGCGAGCTGCACCGGTGAGCCAAACCGCAGCAGCGCTTCCGGCAGCCGTTCGTCCCAAAACGTGTACTCAATCGCGAGCGGCACAATCGGAACGCCAGGACTGCGTGCAGCCAGAGCCCCCAGCCCGGGCTTGAAACCCAGCGGCCGCTCCCGCGAATCTGCGAATCGCCCCTGAGGCGTAATCCATACCACGCCGCCGCTTTCGAGAATCGCCTGGCATGTCCGCAGAAACCGAGCGCCTCCACGCGCCGTTCCCATCTCCACCGGAAAGATCCCAATCTTCGCAAGAATCGGATAGCGTTTCAGCGCGGCCGCATCCATCGGTGCATAATGCCTGCGCCCAGGCAGCAGCGTCTCTGCCAACAGCACCGACACCATCGGATCCCACCACGACGAGTGATTCGCATACACAATCAGTGGCCCCGCCAACCCACTGAGCACCTCTGCCTGCTGCACCATCACCGATCGAAAATGTCTTCGAAAATACATCCGCACGACGCGCTGAAAGAAGCGCAGCGTCATTGCGGACACGACAGGAACCTCACGTACATTTGGTGTCGCAGGCATAGCTCATTCTGTCACTTCACACATCGTCACGCTGCACGGCTCGGCGATTTGCTCTTCGCATCCGCATCCAGCGAATCCGCCGCAATCCATCCCGACATCATCACCATCGGCATGCCCGGCCCTGGATGCGCCGCCCCGCCCGCGAGATAAAGTCCGTCCACTTCCTTGCTTCGGTTCGCCGGTTTGAACGCTCCCAGAAACCGCCCATGCGACGACAGCCCATAGATCGCGCCATTCAACACCCGATAGCGATCGTGAATATCCTGCGGCGTCAGCGCTCGCTCAAACACGATCCGTTCTTCGATATCCTCGCAGCCCGCCGTCCGCTTCAACTTGTCCAGAATCACCTGCCGATACGCAGGCAGCATCTTCGACCAGTCATGATGTGGCCGGAGATACGGCGTGTGCACCAGCACGTACATCGCTTCTCCGCCTGTAGGTGCGCTGCTCGGATCGCTCGCCGCCGTGCACGCGAGATAGCAGGTTGGATCCGGTGCCGGCTCGCCGAGGTCGTAGATCGCATCGAACTCTTCATGCGGATCACGCGAAAACACAAAATCATGATGCGCCAAATGCTCATAGCGCTTCTTCAATCCCAAGTAGAGCACCACACCAGAGCACGCCGGCTCATACTTCCGCTTATGTTCAAACTCTTTTGCCGCAGTCGTCTGTGCGAGCAGCTCACGATGCGTGCGCACCGCGTCTTCATTGCTCACAATCGCATCGAACGCATGCGCCTTCCCATCGGCCGTCACAAGTCCTGTTACCGCCGCATGCTTTGCGTCACTCGTAAGAATCTTCACCACGTCGGCGCTCGGGTGGAAGATCACGCCGAGCTCGCCCGCAAGCTTCACCATTGCCTCCGGCACCGCGCGCGTCCCGCCCATCGGATACCAGATCCCCTCCTGCGCCTGCATGCTTCCAATCGCCGTAAGGATCGCCGGCGATGCATCCGGAGACGAACCCACATACTGCACCATGTGGTCCAGCATCTGCGCCGTATTCGGCTCAGAAATATACTCTCGAATCGTTCCCGCTACGGTCTTCCCCATGCGCATCTTTAACACGTCGCGCAGCACCTTGAGATCAAATGCTCCGCTCACATCCAGTGTGTCCTTGATCGATCCGACCGACTTCCAGAAGAAAAACTTGTCACTGATCGTGTGCAGCTCTTTCGACAAATCCATCAGCTGCGTATACTTCGCGCCCATGCCCGGGAACCGCCCATCCAGCGCGGCCGACATCTCACCGGCATCGTCCAGCAGATCAATCGTCGCCCCATCGTTAAAGAAGCAGCGCCACTGTGGATCGAGCCGCACCATGTCCACGTAGTCCTCGAGCCTCTTTCCAGCCTCCGCGAAAATCTTCCGCAGCACCGACGGCTGAATCAGAATCGTCGGCCCCATATCAAAGCGAAATCCGTCCCCACGCAGCTGCGCAGCCTTTCCCCCAAGCCAATCGTTCTTCTCGAATACCTCAACTGTATGTCCGCGGGCAGCCAGCGTACAAGCCGCCGCAAGCCCAGCCAATCCTGATCCAATCACACCAACGCGCATCTGTTTCTCCTGCTCTTGCCGTTCAATTTTGTTGAGCGCGGGAATTACCGTCGCGATGCTTTGACCAGCTGTTTGAGCGCCGTCCAGCGCATCGCCAGCCCTTTGCCGTGCATCGCCCGAATCATCCCGGCAAACATCGGCACATCGCTGTCCTTCGTGGGGTCGAGATGCAGCATCATGCCGCCGCGTCGTGTCAGCACCGTCTTCACCGCAGTCATCTCGAGTAAACCTTCGGCGCCGCGCGTCACCCCGTAGCCGCTCGCTCCCCGGCCGCCAAACGGTACCCGCGGATCAGCCGTCGGCGCGATGATGTCGTTAATCAGCAACGTTCCGGCATCCAGCATCGTCCCCAGCATGCGTGCCTTTTTCTCTTTGCCGCGCGCGCAGAAAATCGCCACCGTCAGCCCATACGAGCACTGCGCATACAGTCCCGGCACGTGCATCATCGACTCCGCCTCAATCAACGAAATCACGGGCGCAAAAATATCACTGCGAGTAATCGCCATGTTCGCCGCCGCGTCGTCGACCAGCAAAGGCTTCTGCGCGTCCGGCGTAAACACGCCTTGCACCTCTGCGCCTGCTCCCGCGGCCTCATCCAGCATCGTCCGCAGACGCGCCGCCGTCGCCGCATCCAGCGCGGCTGCCGGCACCTTCGCCAGTTCGGCCTGCAGCAGAGGCCGCAACGCGGACATCGTCGATGGCGTAGCAAACAGCCTCCGCGGCGACATGCACACCGACCCGCCATTCAACCGCAACCCGAACGCCACAGCCTTCGCCACCAGCTGAAGATCCGCCGTAGGCGTCACCACGATTGCGTCCGCGCCCGAAAGCTCAAGTACCGCCGGCGTCGTGGTCTCTGCCAACCCCTCCATCAAAACCTGGCTCGTCTTCGTCGAGCCCGTGAAAATAACTTTGTCTGGCCGCTCCGCCAGCGCCTGTCGTGCGGCCTCCACGCTCTCATCCGTAACCGTGAGCGCGCTCGCAGGCAGACCAGCTTCCACCAGCATCCGCGCCATCAGTTGCGCCACCAGCCCGCCGCCCAGCCCCGGCTTCCACGTCACCCGGT
>Ga0302228_10000735_pt1 | contig 25995 bp, 6 predicted proteins | sample II_Palsa_N1_2_FD_193519 | JGI IMG/M metagenome (GOLD analysis project Ga0302228, IMG submission 193519) | Peat permafrost microbial communities from Stordalen Mire near Abisko, Sweden - II_Palsa_N1_2 | ecosystem: Environmental > Terrestrial > Soil > Palsa > Peat permafrost | place: Sweden... | reverse complement strand
CCCTCGACTTCAAAACCCCGGCACTTGCTTCTTACAGCTCACACGACACCAACAAGACATCCGGCAAAGTCACGCCTTACGCCGGGATTGTCTACGACCTCAACGAAAACCACTCGGTGTATGCCAGCTACACCTCGATCTTCAAGCCACAGACTTACCGCAACCAAAACGGCCAGACCTTGGCGCCACGCGAGGGCGACAACTATGAGCTGGGCCTCAAGAGCGAATACTTCAACGGTCGCTTGAACAGCGCCATTGCGGTGTATGAAAGCAGGCAGAACAACCTGGCCACACCGGACGGCACCATCATCGGTACCGAAACCCCCGCCTCCCGGGCTGTCGCTGGTGCAAAAACCCGCGGGATAGACATGGAACTCAGCGGCGAGATCCTGCCGGACTGGAACATGAACGCTAGCTACAACCACAGCGTCACCAAAGACGCCGACAATGAGCGGATCAACACCTACATCCCGTCCGATATGTTCAAGCTGTGGACCACCTACAAACTGTCCGGCGACCTAGACCGCCTGACCGTCGGTGGTGGCGTCAACTGGCAGAGCGGTATCCACTTCAGCGCCACCCCTAGCCAGATCGGCAGAACCGTCAAGGCCAAGGAAGATGACGTCGCTGTGTTCAACCTGATGGCTCGTTATCAGTTGACCAAGCAGTGGTCGGGTACCGTGAACGTCAACAACGTGTTCGACAAGAAATACATCAGCTCGCTGGATACCAACTTCAACAGCATGTATTACGGCGATCCGCGTAACCTGATGTTTAGTACTCGTTACGATTTCTGATAGCGGCGGTACAAAAGCGGCGAACCTCTCGGGTTCGCCGCTTTTTGTTGTGGTGTTTCATCACGGCCTCGTTTAGAACGCGAAACTGCATCGCATGGCTTTTAAATTGTGAGCTGGACTTCAGGATTTTTCCGATACTTAAATAGTGAATCTAAAGACGGTTGACCCATCAGTTTAATTTTTTGATTTGTTCTGTATAGCCTCGCCGTGGTAACGAGTAAGGCATTCGAGCAGAATGCGCATGAACTGCCTTTGATCAATGACTTCATCGTCAAAGTAAGTATCAAAAAGATAAAAAATCGAATCGAAACTTTCGTCCGCTTTTAGAAAGTATTCTAGCGTATTTATGTACCATCCTCTCTCTTCCTGTTTATAAAAAAGAAACTCAGGCTTTGTCAGCTCATCAAACAGCTCTGATAGACCCCTGTCGTCATTAACGTTTTTTGAAACTATAAAACGCTCTCTCTCAGGGTCATCAAAATTGTCAAAACCGTACGTAAATAAGAGGCTTCTGATGATTGAGAGTTTTGGCAGTAATTTCATATTAAAAATCCGCATAGGCCGTAATGGGACTTCCGTCGTTACCCGATATAACTTTTGCTTTTGTTTGGGAACAATCGGGGTCAGACCACGACAAATACGCTCTCTGTGAGTACGGGAGATTTATTTCGTACATTTTTGGCTTGTTAGAGATGGTGGTGAGGTTGCTGTTACATCTGGAAGTTACCAGGCGGATTGATCTTCTAGGCTGGCTTTTTGAAGATCGTCCTTCCACTCTTCGTTTGCAAGTCGATAAATATCCTCGAAGAAGCCTCGGGGGTTATCTATCTCCGTTTCATCCCAAGCCATGGTTATGTACTCATCGTAGTCACTTTCAAACTCTTTGGAAAAATCAAAGTCAGATGCCGATAACGCCTCTTTGAGCATTGTTATCAACACGTAGCGATGTCGGTAAGGCAAGTACATAAGCTCTTCTAGAATGAATAACCTAATGATCTTTTCTCTATCTCCGATGTCATTAGGATTGTATCTCCAAAGTGCCTCGCCTTTAGTTTCCTCTCGATCATATATTGATAATGCTGCCAATATATAAGATATGGCAGGCTCGAAAGGTTTATCTATAAAAGGTGACTTCAGCATAGGAGACTCATCTTGGGAACGCGGTAAATGGGCGTGTTACGTTATCTTTATCAAAGCGAACTTCTGCGTTATTAAGGCTCTCTACACGCTTTGGATTCTGCTTGTCTTTTTTATTTGGCTTATACCCATGCCCTGCTCCCGGCATTTCCATTCTTACAACGGGGTTGCCCTCGCTATCGAAACCTGTTGGCGATGGGCTTTTTCCTTGCATTTTGTATAAGGCGTTATTTATTGCATGCATCTGCACTTTCCAGCTGGTGAATTGGGAGCTTGAGTTAATCTTCCCCTTTTTTCCGTTTGCTGGGTTGACTCCATCTATCGTACGCCGTTTCATCGCATTATCCGGTATCTCGGGGCCATGTTTAGCGACAGTGTGCATGTTGTATTCTTTTTCCCATTCAAGAGCTCGTCTTTTAGCATTCGCCTCTGTTAGTACCTCTATTTTCGCTTGTCTTGCAGTTGACTCAGGCTGAGGAACACTAGGTTCCCTAATTTCGACTCTGGTTTTTTCGACCGGGTTATTCCCAGCAGTTGCCGGCTTACACCCATCCCCACCCGGACACCTGTTCAACCCCAACGGATCCACCCACCCCGTCGGGTTGGGCACGTATTGGTATCCGTTGAGCCCGCCCGCCAGTTTCACCGGGTCGGGGGTCAGGTAGCGGCCGTTATCGGGATTGTAGTAGCGATGGCGGTTGTAGTGCAGCCCGCTTTCTTGATCGAAATACTGGCCCTGGAAACGCAACGGGTTGCTGACGGTGTTGATGTCGAGCCGGGCGATTTGGCCGTAGGCCCGGTAGTGGGCGGACCAGACGATTTCGCCGTCCGGGTTTGTCAGTTCCTGGGGCGTGCCGAGGTGATCAAGTTGGTAGTGGAAGGGTTTTACGTTGTCCGGCCCAAAACCTTCCAACAGTACTAACGGGCGGAAGCTGTCCGGTTCGTAGGTGTAACTGCGGTGCTGATCAGCGCTGTGTTCGGCGATCAGGGTGTCGCCTTGCCAGAAAAACTCGGTGGTCTTGCCGTCGATGGTTTTGCTGATGCGCCGACCAAACGGGTCGTAGCAGTAGCTGGCGGTTCGGCCATCCGGTTGAGTGATACCGATCAGCCGATGCTGGCAGTCGTAGTGATATTCGGTGACCAGTTGCTGCGCACACCCCCGCCGTTCGCGGATCAGGTTGCCGAAGGCGTCGTGGTCGTAATGCCGATCACCTTGTTTCAGTAGGCGATTGCCCACCACCACGGCAGGGCCGACACGGTCCTGCATCAGCAGGTTGCCTGCCGGATCATGGGCGAAGCGTTCTTGCAGGTCTTGCGAGTGGTTGGCGCGGGTCAGGCGGTCGAGCGGATCATAGTGGTAGTCGTGCTGGCCTTTGCGGGTGTCGAGGATGCGGCTCAGGTTGCCGCGTTTGTCGTAGTCATATTGGCGGCGGTAGTGGTGGTGTTTTTGCTGGGTTAAGGCATGCGCGTGCAGGCGGCCTTGGTCGTCGTAGTGGTAATGACTGAGCAGTTGGCCTTGCTGGCGCTGATGCTCGCGGCCTGATTTAAACAGGTGCGAGGTGAGGGTTTTGCCATTGAGTTCGACGGTGGCCAGGTGGCCGCCTTTGTCGCGGTGAAAGGCCAGGCGGTTGTTGTCGGGCAGGCGCAGGTGTTTGAGTTGGCCGCAGGGGTCGTAGCCATACCGCAAGGTGCCCCAGCCCTGGTGCTCGGCGGTGAGGCGGTTCTGAAGGTCGTATTCGTAGTTGAGAGACCAGTGACCGTCGTCAGCGCTGAGGAGATTGCCGAGGCGGTCGTAGGTGTAATCGACAGCGCTGCCATCGGGCAGGGTTTTTCGCACAAGGCGACCGGCGTAGTCTCGCTCGTAGCCGGTAACTAACTGACTGTCGTCATCGCCGTATTCGGTTTTCTCCAGCAGGTGGCCGTTGAGGTCGTAGGCGTAGGCTGTGCGGCGACCATCAAAACCCGTCTCCTGCTGGATCAGGCCATTGGCGTGATAGGCGAGCTGGTAGGTCTCGCCGACCTCGTTTTCGATCTGGGTCAGCAATAACCGGGTGTTGTCGTAGCGGTACTTGAGCTGGGTGCCATCCGGGTTGATCCGACGGCTGATCAGGTGCAGGCCGTCGGCGTACTCGTAGTGTGTAACTCGCCCCAGCTCATCTCGCTCGGCGGTGATTTTTCCGTAGGGGTTATAGCTGTAGGCGCGGGTGGCACCGCCCGGCAACAGCACCTGAGTCAACCGCCCAACGCTGTCCCATTGATATTGGGTCAGCGCGCCGTGTTCATCCTCACGTGCAACCTGGCGCCCAAGGTCGTCATAGCGATAACGCCGTGTACTGCCGTTGGGTAATTTTTCCTCGGTGAGTTGGCCGAAGTCATTCCAGCAAAGGCGCTGACAGCTGTGGTCCGGGTACCAGACTTCGGTCAGTTGGCCGCGTTTGTTGTAGCGGTAGTCGGTAACAAACCCTTCGGGATCGGTCTTGCGGGTGATATCGCCCTGATCATTGCGCTGGTATTTCCAGACCGCCTCACCACGCCGCACAACCCGTACGAACCCATTGTCATGCTCGTAGGACGTCGGCTCATCGTCTCCCGGAAACAGCGCAATCAAGCGTCCGGCTTCGTCGTACTGATAGGCCGTCACCGCCCCCAACGGGTCCTGCTCGACGGTCAGCCGGCCCTTATCGTCATAGGACTTGAAGTGCTGCGCGCCATCCGGATCAATCCGCTGTACCAGCCGTGCGCGCTGGTCGTGGACGTAGACTTCCTGGCTGCCATCGGCGTTGTGGACGGTGACGCGGCCGTTGTCATCCCAGGCATAGCGCGTGTCCATCTGGGAAAAGCTGGCCCAGTGCCGGACACATCGTGCCGCCTTGCCAGAACGTTCCCACGCCCAGAAGAAACTCGCCCCACCGGCTAACTGACGCTCGAGAATCACGTGCTGATCGTCGTAGCGGTACCGTTCGCGTTCACCTACAGCGTTCGTCGCTTCAACCAACCGCCAGGCGTCGTCATAGCGGTAGGAAACGACGTTTTGCTCGGTAACCCAGACGAACTCCCGATCGCCCTCGGCGCGAAACACCTGATAGTCAACGGCGACGATATGGTCACGCTCATAACGCAACAGCAGTGCCCGGCCAACGCCGTTGTCCAGGCGTTGGATGCGTCCTAGAACATCGCGGGAAATACGCAGGCGGTTGTCGTACGCGTCGCTGATCGAGGTCAGCAACCCATCGCGGAAATGGTAAAAACGTGAGGCTTGAGCGAGTACCAGTTCATCCGGCGCAGAACCCAGATAAATCGCCGCTTCCGCCAGGCTGTTGGTGATCGCTGGCCGCGAAACGGTGGGCAACGGCAAGACCGTGCTGCGATTTTCATGATCGGTCCACACCACCGAGTCGCCGTTCACCGACAAGCGATGAGCCAACCCATGGCTCCAGCCCCACCCCAACCCGCAATCGATTTCCACGGCACTGGTGCGATACAACCGCGTCCAGGCAAACGGTAAAAAACCGTCCAGCTCGCCATCGGTCAGGGTCAGCAGTTCCTCACCGGTGACCATCGACACCGGGCAGCCGTTGGTCGCGGTTTTATCGGCGCTGGTTGCCGCATCACCCTTGGGGTTTTTCGAAGCAACCGGCACATCATCAACGTGCTCTTGCTTGACCAACGCCGTCCTGGGCTGCTTGTTAGCCCGCACCAACAGCACCGGGTTCGGCACTTCATGTGGCCCGGCTTTCAGCGGAACGCTCGGTACCACCTTGATCGATGTTGCCGGACTACTGAGCAGCAACGGCTTAACCCGCTCGGCGTGCGGTTCCAGCCTGGGCCCTTCAAGTTGCTTGGCCATCAATTCCAGCCACTGCCGCGCACGCCCCGACCTGACGCTACCCAGCACCTGAGGACCCAACCGCACCACCACACCCATGGCGCCCATCGCCCGAATCAGCAGCAGATTGATCAGCGCCTCGGCGGTGATTTCGCCCAGCAGTTCCCTCATCTCAGGTGGCGGCAGCAACTGCATCCAACTAAACATTGCCGACACGTAGATAAACAGCAGGGGTTCATCACTGAGTATCAGCAGACCGTTAGCAATGGCGTCGCTACCCAGCTTGAGCAACTCTTCAAGTTCGGCTTGGGAGAGGTATTGCAGCAGCTTTTCGCTGTTGGGTTTGAGGTCCGCCAGCCACTCATACAGCTTTGGAATACTGTCCCAAAGGTTGTAAAGCGTGTTTGCAACTCCTCGTAAAAACGCCGCATCCAGTAGCTTGCGACGGTCAAGGGAGGTGGTCTGGGCATAGTGTTTCCACTGTGCTTCAAAGGTATCGGCCCACTCATCACGCAGGCGGGCTTCGAGCACCTCGATTACCGACTGGTAGGAGGCATACAGCGCCTTGACCTGTGCCTTGGAAACGTTGGGGTAAAAACTCACCCGATACTGTTGGTCACGAGTGCACTCGGTGACTTCAAGAATTCCGCTGGGGCCGATGGTTTTATGAATCGGCTCACCGAGCGGGCCACCCTTCGGGTCGACCTTTTGCAGCATCACCGGCGTATTGCCGATGGGCACAAATCGCGCGCTCTGGAACATATGCACCAGGGTCAGTGAACCGCTGGCCGGGCACATCGCGACGGTGCTGCTGGGGAGGATGGAGCGGTTGATGGGCGCGACAAGCGCCACCTCATCCCCAACCTTGAACACCTGTTCGACGTCCAGCGCCGAAAAGCTCCAGAAGCTCTCGGCCCATTCATCAAACGTGTTAAGGCAGAGCCTGAAGTCGCGAAGGACGACTTCAACATCCACCGTCTCTGCGTTCATGGGTGCCAGGGCTAAGGAGCCAATGGCGGGATTCAAGAGGCAGCCCCATGGAGCTGGGCATGAGTAGCAAAAAACATCGGCGGTCCCTCGCGCTGTGTGATCAGGCGAGAGACTTTGCAGAGGTTCTTAAGCGCGAGGAGTAGAGGTTATCTGGCGGTTAGGTAGGAGGTTTCGGCAAGTTACCTGCAGGCGTTCGTCACCAGCCACTGCAACGCCCGCCGGTAAATATCATCCACTGACTCGACGATGCCGGACATGCGCAAGAAGTCGTGGGACAAACCCTGCTCCACTGTCAACTGCACCGGTGTGCCGCTCAACTTCAGCGCCTCGGTATATGCCATTCCCTCATCGAATAACGGATCATATTCCGCCAGGCTGATATAGGCCGGCGCCTGCACGGCGGTCTGCCCGATCAGCAACGGCGAAGCACGCCAGTCCTGGCGTTCGACGGCCGACCCGGCGTAATGCTGGTAGAACCACTCCAGGGTTTCGGTCTCCAGCAAATAGCCTTCGGCATAGGTGCGATGGGAGGCGCGTTGCACGCTCATGTCGGTCACCGGGTAGAACAGCAACTGCGCCTGCGGTTTCAGGGCGATTTGTTCAGGATGGTTGGCCGCCGTGATCGCCAGGACTGCCGCCAACGTGGCTCCCGCACTGTCACCGGCCACCACCAGCCGTTGTGGGTCCAGGTGCAACTGCTCGGCCTGCGCCTTCAAGGACGCGACACTGTCCAGGGCATCATGCACCGCCGTAGGAAACGGGTACTCCGGCGCCAATCGATACGCCGGTGCCACGACAGCGAACTCACCGCTCAATGCCAAGCGTCGGCACACCGAATCATGAGAGTCCAGGCTGCCGACCACGTAACCGCCACCGTGGAAATAGAGGATGGTCGGCAGCACTTGATCTGCCATCGACGCCAGCCGATAGAGACGCCCGTCCAACACGCTGCCATCGCGAGTCGGCAACTGCAGCACCTGTACCTCGACGTCACCCGGTGGGTTGGGGTCGAGGATTTGTGAGGAGCGTTCAAAATCGGCACGGGCCTGAGCAACAGGCAAGGTGTGCATGGGTTGGCTTTTGCCGGTCAAGCGACCAAATTCCGCCAGTTCCAGAAACGCCGACAAGTCGGGATGTACAGGCATGGGAGTATCCAATTCAAAAAGAGCAACTGGGCAGTGCCAGGCGGCACTGCCCGTCATTTCACCCGACAACCGGCGCCGGTGTGTGCAGCCGCTGGTGCAACTGCTTGAGCAACTGCGGGTGCTTGATGATTGCGTAGTGATCGGCGGCGATGCGTGCGCTCTCCTCCACCGTCAGGCCAGCCTCGCGGGCCTTGATCGACTCCGCCGACAGCTCGCCGCGCCACCAGCACACCGCTTCGCTGGTAATCCTCGGTAACTCGACCTGGCGGCGAGACAAGGCCTTGAGCTTGAGGCCGACCTGGAAGGCCCGGGCCGATTCCTCCACCCCAAAGGTTGCGCCTGAAGACGGATAACCCGCGGCAAGCGCCGCAAACTGCTCGGTCAATGCCGCCAGGTTCGGCTCGATCACCGGCAACTGGCTCTCAACAAATCCTGCATCGACCATCAACCCCAGGGTCTGGCTGAGGAAAACCGGCAAGCCTTCGCGCCAATCATCGTCATCCAGCAACGCCGAGGTCGCCGGGATAAAGCTGTCCACCAGGCTGAGGAAGCTGACCTGCTGGCCCTGCTTCTCCAACTCGCTGGCCACCAGCACCGCCAGCGTGCCGCCCAATGACCAGCCCAGCAGTCGATACGGGCCTTGGGCCTGTTTCTGGCGGATGTACTGGGCATAATCAATCGCCATGGACGCCAGGGAGTCATCCTCCCAATCGCGGTCCAGCAGCATCCGGCATTGCAGGCCATACACGCTGCACTGCCCGTCCAGTTGCCGGGCCAGGGGCTCGTAGTCGAACACCGTGCCAAAGCCGGCGTGCAGGCAGAACAGCGGCGCCGTGCCCGCCACCTGGCTATTGAGCAACAGCAGCGGATCAAGATCGGCTTCCTGCTGCTCATCGAACCCGGACAATTGGGCGATGGTCGGTTTGGCCAGCATGTCCCGCAGTTTCAGTTCAAACCCTGGCATGGCCTGACTGCGGACCTTGCTCAGGACCTTGAGGGTACGCAGCGAATCGCCGCCCAGTTCAAAGAAGTTGTCGGTGACACCAACTTGCTCGATCTCCAGCACCTCCTGCCAAATGGTCGCGAGCATCCGCTCCAGTGGATTGCGCGGTGCGATGTAGACCTGCCCCTTGAAGTCCGGATCCGGCAGGGCCTTGCGATCAACCTTGCCGCTGGGGTTCAACGGCATGGCCTGCAACGCGACGATCTGCGACGGCACCATATAGTCCGGCAGTTGGCTGCCCAGGGCCTGGCGCAGTTGCTCGCTCAAGCCCGTGTGGGCCTCGGCGACCACGTAGCCGATCAACTGCTTGCCCGAGGCACTGTCCCGCGCCACCACCACGGCGTCGCGCACCGATGGCAGCGTACGCAGGCGGGCTTCGATTTCACCCAGCTCGATGCGGAAACCGCGAATTTTCACTTGGTGATCCAGGCGGCCCAGGTAGTCGAACACCCCGTCCGGGCGACGGCGTACCAGGTCACCGGATCGATACAGGCGCCCGCCCGTCTCGAACGGGCTGGCGACAAAGCGTTCGGCCGTCAACCCGGCGCGCTGGTGATACCCCCGCGCCAGGCCTTCACCACCGATATATAACTCACCGGCCACGCCATCCGGCAGCGGGTTGAGCTGGTCATCCAGCACGTACAGGGTGCGATTGCCCACCTGCACGCCAATCGGCGCATACGCGGCCTCGCAGCGTTGGTCCATGTCGGCGGTCCAGAGCAGCGGCGTGACCACGGTTTCGGTCGGCCCGTAGCCGTTGGTGATCCAGGTTGGACGCAAGGCGCGCTTGACCTGCTCAAAGGTCTCGTCGGCCACCGCGTCACCCCCAAAGCAATACACCCGCACCGCCGGCGGCGCTTGATCCTGGCTTTCGGCGTATTCGGCCAGTTGCTTGAGGTAGGCCGGCGGGAAACAGGCGATGTTGATGACCTGGCGGTGCAGCACCTGCCAGGTTTCTTCCGGAGTCCACAGAGTGTCGTCCCGCAGCACCAGACAACCGCCAGCCAGCAAAGTGGTCAGCCAGCGTTCCTGGGCGCCGTCGAAGGCGAAGGACATGAACAGCAGCTCGCGGGTTTCACGGTCCATTTCATAGCGCCGGGCAATCGCCTGGCAATGCATATTCAACGGGCCACGGGCCACCGCCACGCCCTTGGGTTTGCCGGTGGAGCCCGAGGTGTAAATCAGGTAGGCCAGGTGATCGGCATCGATGTTCAGGCCCGGACGACTGTCGGGATAGGCCTGCAAGTCCAGGTGATCGATGTCCAGCACGTTGTCGATGGCGGGCAAACGCTCACGCAGTTCCCCACGGGTCACCAACACAGCCATCGCCGAATCCTCGACGATCCATTGCAGACGTTCACGCGGGTAATCGATATCCAGCGGCACATACACGCCGCCGGCTTTGAGCACTGCATACAAGGTGACGATCATGTCGGTGGAGCGATTCAACGCCACGCCGACCCGCACCTCCGGGCCCACGCCACGCTCACGCAATAGATGGGCGAAACGGTTGGCCTGTTGCTCCAGGGCACGGTAGCTCAGTTGCTGCTCGCCACAGATGACCGCGAGTGCCTCAGGCTGATGCTCGACATGAGCTTCGATCCGCTCCAGCAACGAAGGCGACGCGGGTTGCACGGCCTGCAACGGATTGCTTGCAACCAAGTGCTGGCGCTGCTCGGCGGTAAGCATGCACAGGCGGCCAGTGGAGCCACCGGTGTCGTCGAGCATTGCTTCCAGCAAGGCCTCAAAGCTGCCGCGTATACGCGCCACAGCCTCTTGCGAAAAGCGGTTACGCAGGTACAGAAACTCAATACCCAGGGTCTCGGTGAGGTTCACCGCCAAGTCCATGGCGTAGTTGGTCACGTCGCGCCCGGTGGCCTCGCCAAACTGCAAGGCGCCCTGACGCATCTCCTGCAAGCGATCATCCACCGGGTAGTTTTCAAACACGATGATGCTGTCGAACATCGCCCGCCCGCTTTGGCCGGCCCAACGCTGGATGTCAGCCAGCGACGCGTGTTCGTAGTCTCGCGCATCCAGGTTGAAGGCCTGCAATTGCGCCAGCCACTCGCCCAGGGGTTGATCCGGCCGTGGCGTCTGTACGATCGGCAAGGTGTTGATGAACAGCCCGAGGATCTCGTCAGCCTGGGGCAAACTGGCCGGGCGCCCGGCGACGGTGGCGCCGAAGCACACCGTCTCCTGGCCGGTGTAGCGCTGCAACAGCAGCAGCCATGCGGCCTGGATCAGCGTGTTGGGCGTGACCCGCCAGTGTTGCGCCCGCTCGCGCAAGCGACGGGTACGGGTTTCGTCCCACTTGAGGTAGAGCGCATCGTGGCCACCCGGCTGAGTTTGCGGACGCGGGAAGACGTTGCCGGCCAGTTCGGTGGAGCCGTTCAAACCGCTGAGCTGGCCGCGCCAGAATCCTTCCAGGGCGCTATTGCCCTGGCGCTGCAACCAGGCGATGTAATCCTGGTAACGGCTCTGCTTCGCGGTAGCCTGGCCGTTGTAGGCATTGAACACTTCGCCCAACAATCGCGAGCTGCTCCAGCCATCCATGAGGATGTGGTGACGGGTCCAGATCAGGTGACAGCGCGCGTCGTCCAGCCACACCAGCGTCACCCGCATCAGCGGCGCCTGGAGCATGTCGAAGCCTTCGCGGCAATCGGCGCTGATCAGATCAGCCAAGTCATCGGGGCCGACTTCACGCTGGCGCCAATCGACAATGCGCACCGCCGACGGTGCCTGTTTGCTGACAATCTGCAACGGCTCGGCCAGCTCACTGGCAGTCCAGAAACCGGTGCGCAGGATGTCGTGACACTGTTGCACTTGGTCCCAGGCCGCCGCGAAGCGCTGTACTTCAAGGCCTTGCACCGGCACGCAGGTCTGGTTGATGTACAGGTCGCCCTCGCCCGCCTCCAGGCTGTGATAAAGCATGCCTTGCTGCATTGGCGACAACGGGTAGATATCCAGCACGTTGCTGGCGGACAGTGGCAGATGGTCGAGTTGGGCCTGGGTCAGGCGCGCCAGCGGGAAATCCGCCGGGGTCAACCCACCGTTGCCGGGGGTGACGCAATGCTCTACCACGGCCTGCAATTCGCGGGCGTAGTCCTGGGCCAAGTGCTCAATGGCGGCAGCGTCGAACATCGCGCGGCTGAAGGTCCAGCCGACACTCAACACGCCGCCGTACACCTGACCGTTCAAGGTCAGCCAGTTACTCAGCGGCGCATCATCACTGCGCTCGCTGCCGCTGGCCTCGGTGGATGGAGAAAATAATGCGCCCTGGTCTTGATCAAAACTGCCGTCGAACTGGCCCAGGTAGTTGAACGTGATACACGGCAGTGGCCGTGTTCCCAACCGTTGCCGATCCTGCGGGCTGCCCAGGTAACGCAACGCACCAAAACCGATACCTTTGTTCGGCACGGCACGCAGTTGTTCCTTGATGGTTTTGATACTGGCTTGCAAGGTCGTGCCGGGGGTCAGGCTGACCGGAAATTTGTTGGTGTACCAACCGACGGTGCGGGTCAGGTCCAGGTCGTCGAACAGGTCTTCACGGCCATGGCCCTCCAACATCAGGCCCATGCTCGGCTGACCGGTCCAACGGCAAATGACTCGGCTCAGGGCCGTCAGCAGCAATTCGTTGATCTGTGTGCGATACGCCGCCGGGGCCTGTTGCAGCAGTTGGCGGGTGGTGTGCACATCCAGTGTGGTGGAGACCGTGACCGCTTCACGCATCAAGGCCACCGGTACCTCACCGCGCCCCGGCAAATGTTGATGAGCCGGGTTCAGTTGTGCGTGCCAATAGGCGACTTCAGCGTGTAACCCACCGTCCGCCGCCAGGGTATGCAGGCGCTCGCTCCAGTCCTTGAAGGCACTGGTCTTGGCCGGCAGACGCAGGGGCTGGGCGCTGCTCGCGGCGTCGTAGGCGGCTTGCAGGTCTTCAAACAGAATGCGCCAGGAGACACCGTCCACCACCAGGTGATGCACCACCACCAGCAGGCGCTGCAGGCCGTCGGGGTGGTCCAGTAATACGCCGCGTAACAGCGGGCCTTGGCTCAGGTCGAGGCTGGCCTGGGCACGTTGATAAATCTCCAGGCAATGCGCTTCGCTTTGCGCGGCCGCCTGCCAGAGCAGCGCACGGGTGTTCTCAAGCCCGCGATGCTGAGCGGTCCAGCCGGCGGCACCTTCGACAAAACTCAGGCGCAGCGCATCGTGATGACTGACCAGCGCCTGCAATGCTTGCTCAAGGGCAGCGGGATCAAGGACTCGGCTCGGCACCAGCAGTACCGACTGGTTCCAGTGATGACGCTCGGGAATCGGCGTGTCGAAAAACATCTGCTGGATCGGCAACAGGCGCAGCTCGCCGGTGACCGGTCCCTGATCGGCCTGGCTGAGCGCCTCGCCCACCTGCGCGACACTGGCCAGGCCTTGCACGGTCTGGTGTTCAAACAAATCGCGAGGGGTAAAACGAATCCCTGCCTGACGGGCGCGACTGACCACCTGGATCGAGATGATCGAGTCGCCGCCCAGTTCAAAGAAGTTGTCCTGAGCGCCAATCGGTTCTCGGCGCAGCACGTCTTCCCAGATGGCCGCGATGCGTTGCGCCAGCTCGCCTTGAGGCGCCAGGTACGCAGGTGCTACACCGGCCCCCGGCGCGGGCAAGGCCTTGCGGTCGAGCTTACCGTTAGCGGTCAACGGCAACTGATCCAACACCTGCAAATGGCTTGGCACCAGGTAGGCCAGCAAACGCTCACGCAATTGCGCCAACAAGGCCGGGGCCTGTTCGGTACTCACGGCATAAGCCCACAACTGCGGACCGCTTCCCACCACCACGGCCGCATCCTGCACCTGAGGCAGGCTGCGCAGGCAGGCCGCGACTTCGCCCGGCTCAACGCGGAAGCCGCGAATTTTCACCTGGTCGTCGATACGCCCCAGGTATTCAAAGGCTTCTTCTACCAGGCGCACGCCGTCGCCACTGCGGTACAGCCGCTCGCCACGGGTGGAAAAAGGATCGGGAACAAAACGCTCGGCGGTCAGCCCCGGCTGATGCAGGTAACCCGTAGCAAGGCCGGCGCCGCCGATATACAACTGCCCGGCCGTTTCGGCACCGAGGCGTTGCAGGCTGGCGTCCAGTACTTCAACCCGGCTGTTGGCCAACGGCACGCCCAGGGGCAAGCGCCCGTCGGTGTCCAACACTGTGGCGAGCACGCCCACGGTGGTTTCGGTCGGACCGTAGTGGTTCATGATCCGGCACTGCGGCGCCAGCTGTTGCACGCGTTCGCGCAGGCTTGGCGGGCAGGCTTCACCGCCGAGGATCAGCAGTTTTTTCGGCAGTACACTGGCCGCATCGTCGGCGCTGAGCAACGCATTGAGGTGCGACGGCACGATCTTCAGTACATCCACCGCCTGGGCGGCCATGTACTGCGCCATGCCGTTGGCGTCCATCGCCAACTCCTGGGCGATCAGGTATAGCGTGCGTCCGGAACACAGGGCACCAAACAGCATGGTGTGCCCCAGGTCGGCGGCCACAGTAGAGATCATCGCCATGCTGCTGCCACAGTCTTCAGGCAAGCGTTGCAACAGGCCCTGAACATAATTGGCCAGGGCGCCGTGGCTGATCATCACGCCCTTGGCCGCACCGGTGGAGCCGGAGGTGTAGATGACGTAGGCAGTTTGCCCCGCCAACAGCGGCGCGGGCACCGCAACCTCGGGCGCCGATGCCTGAGTGTCATCGATGCACAGCACGGCGATTTCGTCGCTCAACTGCAAACCCGGCAGTTGGCGGGAATCGGTCAGCAGCAACGCAGCCCGACTGTCGTGCAACAGCTCGCGCAAGCGTTGGGCAGCGGTGTCCGGTGCCAGCGGCAAATACCCCGCACCCACCTTGAACGCGGCCAGGATCGCCACCGCCAATTCCACCGAGCGCTCCAGCACCACGCCCACCAGCGCATCCGGCCCTACCCCGGCCTGACGCATGCGGCCGGCCAGACACTCGGCTTCCAGGTCCAGCTGTCGATAGCTCAGGCTACGTTCGCCGTCCACCACGGCCAGCACGTACGGCACCCGCGCTACTTGTTGGGCGAACAACGCCAACACATTGTTCGCGGAAAATTCGCGATGCGCGCCAGTGCCCGCCAGCACCACGCGCTGTTGATCGAAGGCCGTCACCACCGGCAGGTCTTCAATGCGCAGCTGTGCATTCAGGGCAATCGCCTCCAGCACTCGCTGCCACTGGCTGGCCAGTTGCTCAATGGTGGTGACGTCGAATACCTCGCAGCCATAGATGAAACTGGCATCGATGCCATTGGCGTGTTCGAGAGTGTTGAGGGTCAGGTCGAACTTGGCGCTGCGCACCTCGCTCACCACATGTTCCACAGTCAGGCCGTCCGCCAGCGAGCGCGCCTGGCTCGGTGCATCGTGCTGATGGTTGAACATCACCTGGAACAGCGGCGAATGACTCAGGCTGCGCTCCGGCTGCAAAGCGTCCACCAGTTGCTCGAACGGCAGGTCCTGGAAGGTCTGGGCCTTGAGCGCGGTATCGCGCATCTGCTGCAGCAACTCACTGAAACGCTGCTCGCCACTGACCTGGGCCTTGAGCACTTGGGTGTTGACGAAAAAGCCGATCAGGCGCTCGGTTTCAACCCGGGTACGGTTGGCCACCGGCACGCCGACGCGGATGTCATCCAGCCCGCTGAGGCGATGCAACAGCGCCTGGAAACTCGCCAGCAGCAACACAAACAGGGTTACACCCTCGCGCGTTGCCAATGCCTTGAGCTGCTCGCTCAAGGCACCGCCCAAGGTCAGGTTCAGGCTGGCGCCCTGATGACTGCGCGAAGGCCCCGGCACACGTTGCCCCGGCAGTTGCAGCTTGACCGGCGTCTCCGCCAGATGCTCGACCCAATACGCCAATTGCCGCTCGCGCTCGCCATTGTCCATCCACTGGCGTTGCCAGGCGGCGTAGTCGGCGTACTGCACCGGCAGGTCCGGCAACACCGGCGACTGCCCCTGACTGAAGGCCCCATAGCCCTGGAGCAATTCGTCGACCATCACCCCCATGGACCAGGCATCGGAGACGATGTGGTGCTGGGTCAAGGTCAATACCCAGTTGTCATCGGCCACCTGCAACAACGCCAGGCGCAGCAATGGCCCACTGGCCAGGTCGAACGGCGTGGCGGCCTGGATCGCGACAAACGCGTCGATACTGCGCTGTGACTCACCCGCCGGGCACGGAACCACCTCCAGCGGCACCTCAAGCTGCGGGACGATCACCTGGGATACTCGCCCCTGCTCATCCTCGGCAAACAGCGTGCGCAGGGTTTCATGGCGCGCCACCAGCGCCGCCACACTGCGGCGCAGGGCATCGATATCCAGCGCCCCGCGCAAGCGAATCGCCAGGGGAATGTTATAGGCCGGGCTCTGCGGGTCCATCTTCCACAGAAACCACTGGCGTTGCTGAGCGTAGGACAACAGAAGCGGCTCGTCCGGGTCGCGGGTAAACATCGGGGCAATCCCAAACAGGTTGATGCCCTTCTGCTTGAGCAGGACCGCCAGCGCTTTCCTTTGTTTGGAGGACAGCGCTCCCACAGACTCAATTAACTTTTGCACGCCAGGTCCCTCGTTAGGAAATCAGTTTCTCAAGCTCTTCAGCTGATAGACGTGTGAGATCCCCCAACGATTTAGTCAACTCATCCACCAGGTCATCACCGCCAGCCTGCAACAGCGCCACCTGTTCACAGAAGTCGGCCAGGTCGCGGGTTTCAAACAGCAACTTCAACGGCACATCCACCTGCAATTGCTGGCGCAGGCGCATCACCACTTGCGTGGCCATCAGCGAGTGACCACCCAGCTCGAAGAACGCATCTTCACGGCCCACACGATCAAGTTTGAGAATCTCGCCCCAGATCGCCGCCACCTGCTGCTCCAGCTCACCCACCGGCGCGCTGTAATGGGTCGCGGCCATGGCTTCGGGCAACGGCAAGGCCTTGCGGTCGATCTTGCCGTTGGGGTTGAGCGGGAAGCGCTCCAACACCACCCACTGCGACGGCACCATGTAGCCCGGCAACACGCTTTCCAGGGCGACCTTGAGGGTTTTACCCAACTCTTTGGGCGCCTGCACAAACGGCTCGGCCACCAGGTAGGCCACCAAGACCTTGCCATGGGCGCTGTCTTGGGCCACCACCAGTGCGTCGCGCACCGAGGCCTGGTCCTTGAGCCGCGCTTCCACTTCACCCAGCTCGATACGGAAACCACGGATCTTCACCTGATGGTCAATGCGGCCCAGGCAGTCGATCACACCGCTTTCGCGCTGGCGCACCAGGTCGCCAGAGCGATACAGGCGTGCGCCATTGTCACTGGCCGGGTCCGGCACGAAGCGTTCGGCGGTCATGGCCGGGCGATTCAGGTAACCACGGGCCACGCCGTAGCCGCCCAGGTACAGCTCGCCGGACAGGCCATCGGGCAACAGATTGAGCTCCAGGTCGCGTACTTGCAGGCTGCGCTCGCCGATGCGCGTACCAATTGGCGCGTAGGCCGCCTCGCAGTGATCGTCGCTGTCAGCCTTCCAGATCAATGGCGTGACCACCGTCTCCGTCGGCCCGTAACCATTGATGATGAACTGCGGCTTGAGGGCACGCCGAGCCAGTTCGAAACTGGCCTGGGGCACCGCGTCGCCGCCGAAGCAGTAGATGCGTACCGGCGGCGGGTTGCCGACCTTTTGCGCGTGCTCGGCCAGGTGTTGCAGGTACACCGGCGGGAACGCTGCGACGGTCACGCCGTGACGGTGCAGGGCGTCGAAGGTCTGCTCCGGGGTCCACAGTTCTTCGTCCCGCAGCAGCACGCGGCCGCCATGGGTCAAGGTGGTCAGCCAACGTTCATGGGCGCCGTCAAAGGCAAACGACATGAACAGCAATTCGCAATCGGCTGAAGTCATGCCGTAGCGCTCGCCGATGTGAGTGCAATGCATTGCCAGCGGGCCGTGGGTTACCGCCACGCCTTTGGGCTGGCCGGTGGAGCCGGAGGTATAGATCACGTAGGCCAGGTTATCCGGGTGCAACACCACCAGCGGCTCGGTCTGCGGCCAGGGCGCCAGGTCCAGGCGATCGATTTCGATGACGCTGGCTTGAGTGGCCAGGGTCATCTGTGCGGTCAAGGTCGAGTCCGTCAGCACCAGCGCTGCCGCGCAATCGCTCATCAGGTAGGCCAGGCGTTCTGCCGGGTGGGTGATGTCCAGCGGCACGTAGGCGCCACCGGCCTTGAGCACCGCGAGCAACGCTACCAGCAGGTGCTCACTGCGGGGCAAGGCCACTGCAACGCGCACTTCCGGGCCAACACCTTGGGCAATCAGGGCGTGGGCCAGTTGGTTGGCCTGGCGGTCGAGGCTGGCAAAGTCCAGGCTGCGCTCGCCCTGAACCACCGCCGTGTGCGTGGGGGTCTGGCGAGCAATCTGCGCAATGCGCTGGTGCACCAACAGCGCCGGAACACTGCCGGCCGCCGAACCGGCTGCCACTGCCGCCGCTTCTTGCGCGGCATTCATCAATGCAATGCCACCCAGGCGGGTATCCGGGCTTTGCACCAGTTGCGCCAGCACGTTGAGCAAGTGCGCTGCCAGGCGCTCGATGGCCTGGGCGCTGAACTGCGCGGTGGCGTAGTCGAAGTTGAGGATCAACGTCTCCCCCGCCTCCACGGCCAGCGCCAGTGGATAGTGGGTTTGTTCGTGGCTGAGGACCTCACCGAAGGTCAGCCCGGTGGCAGCGCTTTGTTGCAAGGCCTCGGCCACCGGGTAGTTTTCGAACACCAGCAGCGTGTCGAACAGCGCTTCACCGCCTGAACCTGCAAGACGCTGGATTTCAAACAGCGGCATGTGCTCGTGTTCGCGCACCGCCAGGTTGAGGGTTTGCACCTGTTGCAGCCATTGGCCGACGGTCAGTTGCGCCGCCGGTTCGGCGATGATCGGCAGCGTATTGATGAACAGACCGATCTGTTGCTCGGCACCCGGCACCTGCGCCGGCCGCCCGGCCTGGGTCGCGCCGAACGCTACAGCGCTCTGTCCGGTGTAACGTTGCAACAGCAGCAACCACGCCGCCTGCACCAGGGTGTTGACAGTGACTTTCTGGCCACGGGCAAAGGCGGCCAAATGATCGCTGGCGACGGCATCCAACTGACGCATATGCGCTGCGCGACTGACGGTGGTGTCGAGGCTGCCGAACGCCGACAGGGCCGGAGCCAGCCGGCTCGGCTCTTCCAGCACCACCAGTTGTTGCTGCCAGAACTGCTCGCTGACGGCGCCGTCCTGGGCCTGCAACCAACCGATATAGTCGCGATAACGCCCAGCGGGCGCCGCCACGACCTGGCCGTGATAACGCTGCAAGACCTCCCCCAGCAGCCGCGAATAGCTCCAGCCGTCCATCAGGATGTGGTGGTTGGAATAAATAAAGTGCCAGGCATCATCGCCGGTTTGCACCAACACCAGCCGCAACAGCGGCGCCTCGGCCAGCTCGAAACCTTGCAGGCGTTCGCTCAGTGCCAAGGCTTCCAGGGCCGATGTCACATCCTCACGACCACGCCAGTCTTGCTCTACAAATGGCAGTGTCGGTTGCCGGTAAACCCATTGCAGCGGTCGCCCCAGCTCGCTCTGCCAGATAAAGCCGGAACGCAGAATGTCGTGGGCCTGCACGGTCGCCTGCCAAGCCGCCTTGAAGCGTGCCACGTCCAGGCCGTGCACATCGACGCGCATTTGGTTGATGTAGTCGCCACCATCCTGCTGGTACAGAGAGTGAAACAACATGCCTTGCTGCATCGGCGATAGCGGATAGAGGTCATCCAGCTCAGCCAATGGCAATCCCAGGCCGTCGAGCTGCGCTTGGGTCAAACCCGCCAGTGGTACATCGGAAGGCGTCAATCCGACTACACCGGCTGCGCAGCAATGCTCGACCAGCGCCTCCAGAGTGGCGCAGTACTCGTCAGCCAGACCGGTAATCACGGCTTCGTCGAAAACCTGGCCGCTGAAGGTCCAGCCCAGGCTCAGTTCACCGTCGTAGACCTGGCCGTTGAGGGTCAGCAAGCTGCCCAGAGGTGCCTCATCGTTCTGGTCTGCGCCGGCACTTTCGCCAGCCGGGACGAACAGGGCCTGGTCATCATCAAAGCTGGCGTCGAACTGGCCCAGGTAGTTGAACGTGACGGGAGCCGTCGGCCCACGGTGCAGTGTTGCGCGACAGGCATCGTCCCCGAGGTAGCGCAGCACACCGTAGCCAATACCTTTGTTGGGTACGGCACGCAGTTGTTCCTTGATGGCTTTGAGTGAGCGACCCAACTGATCCGCCGGGGTCAGGCGCAGCGGGAACAGGCTGGTGAACCAACCCACGGTACGAGTCAGGTCGATGCCGTCGAACAGCTCCTGGCGGCCGTGGCCTTCCAGTTGAATCACCGTGCTGTCGCGGCCAGTCCAACGGCACATCACCTGCGCCAGGGCGGTCAGCAGCAAGTCGTTGACCTGGGTGCGGTACGCCGCCGGGGCGTCCTGCAACAGGCGACGGGTCAACGATTTATCCAGACGGCTGTGTACGGTGACGGCGTGGCGATTGAGCTGGCCGCCGGCCAGATTGGCGCCGGGTAATGTTGGTTCACCAATAGCCTGCTGGGCCTGCCAGAACGGCAACTCGGCCAGCAACGCGGGACTGGCGCCATAGAGCGCCAACTGCTGGCCCCAGGTCTGCAAGGCGCTGGTCTTGAGGGGCAGTTGCACGGGCTTGCCTTCGGCCAGTTGGCGATACGCCGTTTGCAGATCTTCAAACAAAATACGCCAGGACACACCGTCCACTACCAGGTGATGAATCACCAGGAACAACTTCTGCTGCCCGTCAGCCAAGGTCGCCAGCACGCCACGCACCAGCGGCCCATGGGCCAGGTCGAGGCTGCGTTGAGCCTTGTCGCACAGGGCTTGCCAGCCCTGTTGCGTGCAGCCTTCGGCTTGCCAGAGAATAGTTGGCTGCGGGTCTCGCTCGGGGTAATGCGCGTGCCAGCCGTCGCCTTCGACAAAGGCCAGGCGCAACGCGTCGTGATGACTGATCAGTGCTTGCAAGGCCTGTTCAAGGCGCTGCGGCTCAAGAGGCTGGCGACACAGCAGCATCACCGACTGGTTCCAGTGATGACGCTGGCTGCGCACTTCTTCAAAAAACACCTGCTGCACCGGCAGCAATGGCTGATCGCCGTGGACCGTACCCTGATCGATGCGCTGCACGCTGTCACCCAGTACCGCGACACGGGCCACGCCTTGCACCGTCTGGTGCTGGAACAGGTCCTTGGGCTTGAAATGAATCCCCGCCTGCCGCGCTCGACTCACCACCTGGATCGAAATGATCGAGTCGCCGCCCAGGTCGAAGAAGTTGTCTTGCACACCGACCCGTTCGAGCTTGAGCACTTGCGCCCAGATCTCGGCGAGCTGTTGCTCCATGGCATTCTGCGGCGCCAGGTACTGGTCTTCAGCCTGGCCAATGTGAGGCTCCGGCAGCGCTGTGCGATCCAGCTTTCCACTGGGCAGCAATGGCAGCGCATCCAGCAGTACCCAGTGGGACGGCTGCATGAAATCCGGCAGGCTGGCACCGAGCTGGGCCTTGATTGTGTCCAGGGCTGACTCATCGTTCAGCACCAGATAAGCCACCAATTGCCGGGCAGCCGAGGTCTGGACCACCGCTTCACAAACCTGCGGCAATGCCAGCAAGCGCGCCTCGATTTCGCCCAACTCGACACGCAAACCACGAATTTTTACTTGATGGTCGATGCGCCCGACATAGTCGAACACGCCATCGGCATCACGGCGAGCCAGGTCGCCCGTGCGGTACAGACGGGCACCGGTAGCGCTGAATGGGTCCGGGACAAACTGCTGGGCAGTCTGGCCTGGACGGCCCAGGTAGCCGCGCGCCAAGCCTTCGCCACCGATGTACAACTCGCCGACCACATGGGTCGGCAGCAGGTTGAGGTTACCGTCCAACACACAGGCCGAACGCGCGCCAACCGGTGCACCGATGGCCGCGTAGGTGCCCTGCGCCAGACGCTGTTCATCACAAGCCCAGATCAGCGGACTGATCACCGCTTCAGTCGGGCCGTAGGCGTTGAACAGGTGCGCGGCACGGATAACGTTCAACGCCGCCAACTGGCCTGCGCCCCACGCTTCGCCACCGAGGATGCACACCCGTACATCCACACCCGCCTCTGCCGGATCGGCATGCTGGGCCATGGCATTCAAATAGCTCGGGGGCAGGTCGAGGATGCTGATGCGATGTTGACGAATCTGCGTCAACAACTGCTCAAAGGACCACTGCCCTACCTCTCCCAGTACCAGGCTGGCGCCGTGGACCAGCGGCATGAAAATCTGTTCGGCCGCCGCATCGAAACTGATGGACGCGAACTGCAACTGGCAGTCGTCGCGGGTCACCGCGTAACGCTCTCCCGCTGCCCGGCAATGCATCGCCAGGGCTGCATGTTCGATACCGACTCCCTTGGGCTGGCCGGTGGAGCCGGAGGTGTAGATGACGTAGGCAAGTCCTTCGCCACGCAAGCCGTTCAGGGCAGGCGCAAGCGCTTGCTCGTGCGCGCTGTCCAGCAGCACGGTGCGTACACCGTCGATCGTTGGCAGTTGCTCAACCATTGAAGCCTGGGTCAACAGCACGGCAATGCCGCTGTCGTCGATCATGTAGGCCAGGCGTTCCGCGGGGTATTGCAGGTCCAGCGGGACAAACGCCGCACCGGCCTTGAAGATCGCCAGCAGGCCCACCACCAATTCGGGGCTGCGCGGCAATGCGAGGCCCACCGGCATCTCGGCGGTAACCCCCGCGTCGAGCAAGCGCTGGGCCAGATGATTGGCCCGGGCGTCCAGTTGGCGGTAGCTCAGGCGTTGATCGCCAGCAATCAGCGCAATCGCATCGGGAGTCCGGCCGACCTGCTGTTCAAACTGTTGGATGACGCTGGCGTACTCGCCTTCAGGCCGTTGGCCGTGACTGATGAGCGCACGTTGCTCCTCGTCGGTTTGCACGACCAGTTCGCCGATGGCTTGCTGCGGATCGGCAACCATCGCCGCCAATAGCTGACGCCAGTGACCTGCCAGGGTGTGCACGGTGGAGGTGTCGAACAGGTCGGCAGCGTAAATGAACGACGCACGGATACCGTGATCGGTTTCCAGGGTTTCCAGCGTCAGATCGAACTGGGCCATGCCGCCTTCCAGCACCACTTCTTCGGCGCGAAGCCCCGGCAGGCTGTCGGCGCCGGCGGCACCGACGGTGTTGAGGTGGTTGTACATCACCTGGAACAGCGGGTTGTGCTGCAAGCTGCGTTGCGGGTTGAGGGCTTCCACCAGTTTGTCGAATGGCAGGTCCTGATGGGCCTGGGCCGCCAACGCGGTCGTCTTGGCCTGTTGCAGCATGGCCAGCACCGACAACTGCGGCTCGGGTTGCAGGCGCAGCACCAGGGTGTTGACGAAGAAGCCCACCACGCCTTCCAGTTCCTGGGCGTTGCGATTGCTGACCGGCACGCCGATGCGCAGGTCATCGTTGCCCGTGTGGCGCTGCAGCAACAAGCCGAACGAGGCGACGAAAAGCTGGAAGAGGGTCAGTTGGCTGCGCTGGGCCAAGGCGCGAACGCCCGAAGCCAGTGTCGGGTCGAGGGTGAAATCCACACGGCCTTCGCGATAGCCCTGGCCATCGCGACGCGGGTGATCGGTGGCCAGCTCCAGCAGCGGATGTTCCGTGCCGAGTTGCCCGCGCCAGTAATCCAGTTGGCGTTGCATTTCACCGGCCGCCAACCAGTCGCGTTGCCACTGGGCATAATCGGCGTATTGCACCGTCAGAGCCGGCAGTTCCAGCAGTTGGCGTGCCTGAAAGGCGGCGTACAGGGCGGCAAATTCACGGCCCAGCACGCCCATGGAGGCACCGTCGGAAATAATGTGGTGCAGGGTCACCACCAACACATGTTGTTGTGCATCGCGCTGGAACACCTTGACCCGTATCAGCGGGCCTTCGGCCAGGTCGAACAGGGCATGGGTTTCGGCCATCACTGCCTGCTCGATCGGCCCCTCAAGGACTTGCCATTGCACGGTGACGCGGGACACCGCATCGACGTGCTGGCACAGCACATCACCGTCCAGCACGAAGCGGGTGCGAAAGGCTTCATGACGGGCCACCAGGGCGGCGAAAGTCTGTTCCAGGGCGGTGTGATCCAGCTCGCCTTGCAGCTTGACGATGATCGGCGTGTGGTAGGCAACACTGTCAGGTTCGAGGATCCAGAACAGCCATTGGCGTTGTTGGGCAAACGAAGCCAGTCGGGGTTGCTGGGTGGTCAATCGGATGATCGCCGGGCGTGTGCTGGACGGATCACCCTGCTCCACCGCCGTACAGAACTCACCGAAGGTGGCCGTTTCAAATACCGTGCGCAGGGCCACATCAGCACCCAGCACACGCCGGGTCCGGGAGATGATTTGTGTGGCCAGCAGGGAATGGCCGCCGAGGCTGAAGAAGTTATCTTGCAGACCGACCTGATCGATTTTCAGCACTTGAGCCCAGACCATGGCCAGACGCTTTTGCAGGTCGGTGACCGGCGCCTGATGCACCACTTGCGGCAGGTCTTGCTGCAAGACCGCCAGGGCCTGCAAGTCGAGCTTGCCGTTAAGGGTCAGTGGCAACGCATCGAGGCTGACGAACACGGCAGGCACCATGTAGTCCGGCAGCTCGCGGCCCAGGGCCAGGCGCAGGTCGTCGCGGGTGCAGTCGTCCTTGAGCACCACATAGGCGACGATATGCGGATTGTCCGCTGCGCCAGCCACCAGGGTGACGGCTTCGCGAACACCAGGGTGCTGGCGCAGGCAGCCGTTGATTTCACCCAACTCGATCCGGTAGCCACGGACCTTGACCTGATGGTCGGCCCGCCCCTTGAATTCGATACTACCGTCCACCCGATAATGGGCCAGGTCGCCGGTGCGATACAGGCGCTCACCCGTCGTGCCAAACGGATGCGGCACAAAGCGCTCGGCAGTCATGGCTGCCCGGCCCAGATAGCCGCGAGCGAGGCCCGCGCCACCCAGGTATAGCTCGGCAGATGCACCGACCATCGCCGGTTGCAGGCCGTCTTCCAAAATGTACGCGGTGGTGTTGGGCAGCGGACGCCCCAACGGCAACGCCACTTGCGTGGGCACCTCGTTCGCAGTGGTCAACACGCCCACGGTAGTCTCGGTCGGTCCGTAGTGGTTGATCACCCGGCAACCCTCACCGAGGGTGCGAATCCGCGCCAGCAATGCCGGTGATGCCGCCTCACCGCCCATGATCAGGCATTGGCGCGGCAGTCCGCTGGCGTGCGGGATATCACTGAGCAGCGCTTCCAGATGGGAGGGCACGATCTTCAGCACGTCGATCTGCTGCTCGGCCATGTAGGCGCCAAAACGCTCGGCATCCAGGGTCAGGTCCAGGCCCAGCACATGCAAGGTGCAGCCGGAACACAAGGCGCCGAACAAGGTGGTGTGGCCGAGATCGGCAGACAGGGTCGAGACCACAGCCATACTGCGGGCATCGGCCAGCGGCAGGGTCTGCAGAATGCCTTGCACGTAGTTGACCAGGGAGCGATGACTGAGGGTCACACCCTTGGCCTTGCCGGTGGAACCGGAGGTGTAGATCACGTAGGCCAGGTGATCGGGATCGAGGGCCATATCCGGGTTGCTGACAGGTTGCTCGTTGTGCTGGTCGATCAGCAGGTGCTGGACACCGGCCAAGGGAGGCAATCGATTGGCCAGGCCTGACTGGGTCACAAGCAGATGAATGCCGCTGTCCTCGGCCATGTGCAGCAGGCGCTGGGCCGGGAAGTCCGGGTCCAGCGGTACGTAGGCCCCGCCCGCTTTCAGAATGGCCAACATGCCGACAATCATGTCCAGGGAACGCTCGACCGCGATCCCCACTGGCATATCGGCGCTGACACCCAGGGCGATCAGTCGATGTGCCAGGCGGTTGGCCTGTTGGTTAAGTTGCTGGTAGGTCAGGGATTGGCCGGCGAACACCAGTGCCGTGATGTCAGGCTTGGCGGCTGCCTGGCGCTCGATCAAGTGATGAATGCACAAGGTCGGATCACGTT
>Ga0302228_10000733_pt1 | contig 26015 bp, 26 predicted proteins | sample II_Palsa_N1_2_FD_193519 | JGI IMG/M metagenome (GOLD analysis project Ga0302228, IMG submission 193519) | Peat permafrost microbial communities from Stordalen Mire near Abisko, Sweden - II_Palsa_N1_2 | ecosystem: Environmental > Terrestrial > Soil > Palsa > Peat permafrost | place: Sweden... | reverse complement strand
CATGCCGACGAGCAGGAGGCTGCAGCAGCAGATGGCGAGGACGACGTCGGGATGGGTAGAGCCGGAGTTGGGAGAGGGCATCGGAGCGGCTCCGAAGTTGAGGGTTTCCTCAACTTCATTCTATGGGCTAGTATATGAGGATGGCCTCAACTTCTGCAAGCTCGCGTCTTAAGCAACCGCATCGCAGGGAACCGCAGCAGGAGAGAGCTGCGCTGCGGCGGGCGAAGTTGTTGAAGGTTGCGGAGCGGCTGATTGGGGAGTTGGGGTACGAGGCCGTGACGATGACGGCGATTGCGGAGCAGGCGGGGGCTTCGATTGGGACGCTGTACGACTACTTCCCGGACAAGATGGCGATTGCGGTGGCGTTGAAGACGCAGTATGTGGAGCGGGGAGATGCGCATTGGAAGGAGTTGATGAGTCACGCGTCGGAGATGGCGCGGGATGAGCTGGCGGAGCTGTTCGTTGAGGGTGCGTTGGATCTGGTGAAGGAGCTTCCGGCGTACCTGGAGTTGATGGGGGCGCAGGTGCCGTATATGCGGACGCAGTCGCTGCGGCGGCCGCTGCGGAAGGCGATTGTGGGGGCGTTGCAGACGATGAAGCCGAAGCTTACAGATGAACGTGCGTTTATCTATGCCGAGGTGATTGTGCAGCTAATTAAGGGGATGCTAACGGTGTATCGTGAGGCGGCGCCGCGGGAGCGCGTGAAGGTGGCGGAGGAGTTTAAGAGGCTTTTCCGGCTGTATTTGATGGAGACGATCGGGTAGTCGAAGAGGCTTGCGTTCATCTGATGAACATCCTTGCGGAAGGATGAGGATGGTGGGTAGCATGGATGCGCTTATGTCGGGTCGCGGACACTTCAAACCCAGGAAAGATGGTAATTTAGGGAACTCCCACTCTTCTTAATTCTGTGAGCGAAGGCGTCAGGGACGGCCCATGCAGCTCGAGCCGATTGGACGAACGAAATGATTGAAGAACGATCTGTGGCGATTTCGGCGAACGACGTTGCGCTGCGGCCAGACGCGCACCGCGTCTATGCGGCTGGGGAGATGGCCGAACGCATTCGCGAGTTCGCTTGGGAGCGGACGCCGGTTGGAACGATGGCGGGGTGGCCGGAGAGTTTTCTGTGCGCGGTCAACCTGATGTTGGAGAGCCAGTTTCCTACGGTGCTGCTGTGGGGACCGGAGATGGTCGTGATGTACAACGACGCCTATCAGCCACTGATGGCGGAGAAGCATCCCGGGGGTTTGGGAAGAGCGGCAGAACTGTGTTGGAGCGAAGCGTGGCATATTATCGGGCCCCTATTCGGAGCGGTCCTGGCGCGTGGTGAGAGATTTTACTTCGAGAACAATCTTGTCCCGGTGATACGGCAAGGGGTTCTGAAGGATGTGTACTGGACGTACAGCTACAGTCCTGTTCGAGACGGGGATGGCAGGGTGTGCGGCGTGCTGGTGGTGTGTCATGACGTGACGGAGAAGCTGGCGACGGAACGCGAGCGCGATGCGATTGCGGCGAGTCTGAAGCATGTGCTGGAGAGCACGACGGACGGCTTGGCGACTCTGGATAATGAGTGGCGCTATACCTACATGAATGAGCAAGGGGCGCGGATGGTGGGGATGCGGCCGGCTGACCTGATTGGGAATTCGTTGTGGGAGGTGTTTCCGGAGGCGGCGGAGAATCAGTTTGGGCGGGAGTATCGGCTGGCGGTGGAGACGGGGAAGCCGCGACACTTCGATTCGTATTATCCGGAGCCGCTGAATGTGTGGCTGGAGTGTCATTGCTATCCGACGGAGCAGGGGCTCTCGGTTTATTTTCGGAACGTGACGGAACAGAAGGTGACGGAGAAGGCGCTGCGATTGAGCGAATCGCGTTTTCGGAAGCTGTTCGAGTCGGACCTGATGGGGATTGGGATACCGGACAGGTTTGGAGGGTTTCGCGATTGCAATGAGGGGCTGCTGCGGTTGACGGGGTATACGCGCGCGGACCAGGATGCCGGCCTGGTGCGGTGGGATACGATGACGCCGACTGAGTATGCGGAGGTGGATGCGGCGCATATCAAGGAGGCTCTGGAACGCGGGAGTTGCACGCCGTATGAGAAGGAGTTTATCCGCAAGGACGGGACGCGGGTGCCGATTTTGTGTGGGTATGCGCTGCTGGAAGAGTCCGGCGATGAGTTCATTGGGTTCGCGCTGGATTTGAGTCGACAGAAGGAAGTGGAGCATGAGCTACGGGAGAGGGAGGAGCGTTTCCGGGTGCTTGCCGAAAGCCTGCCGCCGATGGTCTGGATGTCGAATGGCGATGGCGCGAATACCTACTGCAATCGGCGGGCCCGGGATTATTTCGGCGTTGAGGAAGCAGAGATGATGGGATTTGGGTGGAAGAAGTTTCTGCATCCAGACGACCATGCGAAGACGGACGCGATCTGGGCGCGGTGTTTTGAGACTGCGGAGCCGTACGTGGATGAGTTACGGTTGCGGCGGAAGGATGGGGTGTATCGGCACTTCCTGGCGCGCGCTGTACCGATCAGGAACGAAGCGGGTGAATGTGAACGCTGGATTGGGAGCGCGACGGATGTGCACGATCAGAAGCTGGCGGAGGCGGCGCTGCGGAAGTCGGAGAAGCTGGCGACGGCGGGGCGGCTGGCGGCGAGCATTGCGCATGAGATCAATAATCCGCTGGCAGGGGTGACGAATGCACTTTACTTGGCGCTGCTGGATGAAAGCCTTGGGCAGGAGACCCGGAGCTATCTGAAGACGGCGGAGCAGGAGTTACTGCGGGTCTCGCACATGACGACGCAGACGCTGCAATTTCACAAGCAGCCGAACCTGCCGACGCGCGTGGATGTGAGCGAGATCGTAGATTTTGTTCTGGAGCTTTTTCGGGGGCGGCTGGCGAGCAAGAATATTGTGGTGAACGCTGAGTGCGAGCGGGGAGCATTCGCTACGTGTTTTGGCGACGAGATTCGGCAGGTGGTGGCGAATCTTGTTGCCAACGCGATGGATGCGATGCCGGAGGGAGGAAGACTGTGGGTGCGCGTACGGCGGACGCGGGGTTGGGCGAAGGGTTGGGTGGAGGGCGTGAAGATTGCCGTCGCCGATACCGGACAAGGAATGCCGGTGGAGGTGGTGGAGCATATCTTCGAACCATTTGTAACGACGAAGGAGAAGACGGGGATGGGGTTGGGGCTTTGGGCTTCCGATGAGATTGTGCGCAAGCATGGGGGGTGGCTTCGCGTGCGGAGTTTGAGTGAGGGGCGCGTCTCGGGGACCGCGTTCGCGATTTTTATTCCGGCGAGTGCGGAGACGGACGCTGGCTAGTTGGTGGGCGCGGGAGATCCAGAGAGGGGCGGAGGTTATGTTGCCACGTTATTTGTGGGTGATAGCCGGGTTTCCTGCCGAGGGTTCGACACCCATCAATGTTTTCCAAACGGCAGGGTCATCCGTTATATAAAAAATCGGCTCCATTTTCTTATGTTCGATGATCTCGGTTATGCCGTTTGCCGTGATTACTTCGAACGATGGATAACCGGAATCGGGACCCTGAGGGAGACCGTTCAAGCCCAAAGGCTTTGAACCTTTCAGTTTTCCGTACATTTTTGCTATTACGTGCTTTTTCGTATCATGCAAGGTGAACGTCGCAACGCGATCCGACGGTGTAACGTAGTAGTTCATCGTGACTAAAACATCGGGGCGGGTAAGTCCCGCTGGAAGGCTGAACCATTTTGGCAGCCTCGATTCGTTCGCTAATTCGAAGGTGGACTCTGGGAAGTATTCACATCCAATCGTTGCGGAACTTAAAATAGTTAACGCGACACAAGCAAGCAGAATTCTTCCGATGCGCCGATTTACTTTGACCATTTGCCCTCCTTCCGTAGATTAGGGTCTTGGCGTTGGGACGTCGGCTGGCTTGGGTGCGGGTGCGGAAAGAATCAGTGCTGGAAGGTCGTCTCGAACTTCGAAGACGAGCAGCTTCGCGGTTCCATCGGCTGAGGGCTTGTAGGCGACGACAGCGGGCAATCCTGTGAGGTGGAAGCAGGGAGTGTAGTGGTCCTCGCCGACCCATAGCGTGTCTGCGAATCCATTCTCAAGGGAGCCTGTGGCGAAGAGATTCAGGGGCGCGGTGCTGGGGTCGGTTGGCTGCAGCATGACGGCGAGGCCGGTCGTTCTGCTGCAGTAGGTGCTGAGAATCGTGCCGCGCGCAACGGTTGCGTCGACAGGCAGGGCGAGGGTGAGAGCAGGACCGTCTCCGCGCATGGCTGGGGGTACCTGGTTCCAGAGGTCAACGGCTTCGTCGTGGTCGGAGCCGGGCCAGCGGGTTGCCACTTGTCGTGCGTAGGCTGCTGCCATCGCGGGCTGGTGATTCTGGAGGAGAATGTGTCCGGTCAACAAGTGGTATTCGGCGCGCCAGGGCTCAAGTTTCTCTGCAGCCAGGGAGGTTTGGTAGGCCGAATCCAGATGCCCCTGGCGCCATTCAATCAACGCGAGTTCTACCAGCGCGGGGGCAAACTTCGGGGCCTTGGCGTTGATGGCTTCCAGAGCGTGCTGGGTCTGCTCGAGCTGCTGCGGAGTTTGCTCTTTCAGCGGAGGTCCGGACATGAGGAGAGCGAAATCTGACCGGTACGAGGAAGGGTCGGTGGCGATTGCCTTCTGCCATTCGGCTCTTGCGTCAGCGTCCTGGCCGGCACGCCAGGCAAGAAAGCCGAGCTCTTCATGGGGGCCGGCGAGGTTGGGGTCGGCTGACTCCGCTGTCTGGAGCAGCGTTTTGCCGGACGCTAAATCGTGGGCACCTATATCGAATGAGCCGAGATCGTAGTCTGCCTCCGCCCTGGTAAGGATCTTGACGGCAAACGAATTAGGATCTGGTCCTTTAATCTCTCGCATGACGCCGCCAGCGAAGGTAGACGTGAGATAGGTAGAAAGTTTTTGTTGAAATTCTTCGGGATCTCCGAAGGTTTGCTGAAAGGCCTCCAGTTGTGGTGTGCCTTGCTCCATCAGCCTGACGAAGCTGGTTAGCTTAGCGCCGTTGCCCATGTGCTTCCCATAGGAGATGTAGTGGACCATGGCCCAGGCTTCGCCGTAAAAGAGGTCGCTCCGGTTCTTGTCGTTGAAGAAGGTGCCAGAGTTAGCGGTCATCATTTGGGGTATGGGGATGAGTGATTCACTCTTGAGGTGATTGAGCCGGACGGAAGGTGCACCGATGTAGATGTGGTCACCCTCAAAGCGGGTGTATGCGTAGAACTCGGCGAGCCCCTCGTCGAGCCACGTGGGCATCCAATGCAGATTCGCGTGCAGGATGGTGTGGGTGTATTCGTGGAAGACCACGGCCTGGCTGAGATCGCCGAAACTATCCAGCCGCACTAAGGCAAACTGGCGCTCCCAGCCGCGAAAGAATTGACCTGCGATTTTGTCGCGCTGGTTCCAGAAGACGGGCGCGAGATCCTGCAGACCTGGCTCGTGCACAGCAACGATGAGCAGGGGCGCGCCTGTGTCGAGGACCGGGTTCTTGAAGAGAGTGGAGAAGACTGAGCGCATCTGCTCGAACTCTTTGGCAACATCGCGGCCTTCTTTTTCGGAGCCGTCTGTAAGCACATGGAAGTGCGGGCTTTGAATCTCGCGCCAGGTTTGCGCGGTGGCTGGTGGGGGACGCAGCAACGCGAGGCCAGAAACCATGCAGGTCAGCAGACGGCGTCGAAAAACGAAGCGTTGGTGCATCAGAGCATTGTCGGGAGGGGTGCAGTGCGCGTCAAGAGGAAGGCGAAGAAACCTGTTTCCGGGGGTGCGCAATGAGCGCGGCATCGGCGGTAGGATTAGAGCGTAGGAGGCGATGAACTTGTCTGCTATGAGACGGACTTTGGGATGGATGGCGCTGGTGGTGGTCGCGGTGGGGATTGCTATGCAGGCGGTGCGGCCGTCGTTAGGAAAGCCCGCGGGGCCGCAGGTGGAAGTGCCCGTGCCGGCGCAAGTGAAAGAGATTTTGGTGCGGCGGTGTTATGCGTGCCACTCGGATGAGCCGCGGCTCTCGTGGTGGGATCATGTGGTGCCGGTGTACTGGGTGGTGACGTCGGATGTGCAGCGGGCGCGGGCGGCGCTGAATTTTTCGGAGCTGGGAACGAAGCCGGTGGCGGCGCAACAGGCCGAGCTCTATGAGGCGGTGAACCAGGTGCAGTTGGGGGCGATGCCGCTGAGGCTTTATCTGCTGGGGCATCCGGGGTCGGGTGTGACGGCGGAGGAGTTGGCTACGCTGAAGAATTATCTGGCGCCCTTCAAGCCGTCGATGACGCCGAGCGGAATGGCTGCGGGTGAGGCTCCAAAATCGCTGACGGCTCCGGCCGCGCCTTCGCCGAATGGGGTGCCGTTTCTGCCGGGGTATGCGGATTGGAAGGTGGTGAGCACGACCGATCGCGGAGACAATCACACGCTGCGAATTATTACGGGGAATGATCTGGCGATGCGCGCGATTGAGCAGCACCAACTGCCTTCGTGGCCTGAGGGTGCGGCGTTGGCGAAGATTACGTTCCAATCGGTGGACGATGGGCACGGACATATTGTGCCGGGGAAGTTTGTGCAGGTGGAGTTTATGGAGAAACATCGCGTGCAGTACGCGGGGACGGGGGGATGGGGGTATGCACGGTTCAAGGGCGCGGAGCTGAAGCCTTATGGGGATGGTCCGCACTTTGATAACGAGTGTTTGGGCTGCCATGAGCCGGTGAGGGATAACGACTATGTATACACTCTGCCGCTGCCGCGGTCTGGAGGGTCGCGATGAGAGTGAGGGCGATTGGGTGCGTGTTGGTGCTGATGGTTTGCGGATGCAGCGGGAAGAAGATTGCGGATGCGGATTTGTATAACGTGCAGGCTGCGTTGGGCGCGGGACTGCCGCATCTGGTGACGGAGTGGAAGGCGATTACGACGGTGGTGGACCGGGGGGCGGGGACTACGGGAACGCTGTTTGGGAATGATGCGGCGGTCGCGGCGGCACGCGGGGGAGTCGCGTATCCGGCGGGGGCGGTGTTGGGGTTGGTGACGTGGCAGCAGAGGGAGGATCCGCATTGGTTTGGGGCGCGGATTCCGGGGCAGGTTGTGTCGGTGGAGTTTGTGGAGGTGGGGTCGGGGAAGGATCGGGAATTTGTTGGGACGCCTTGGCGGGAGGTGGCGGGGACGAGGGGGACGGAGATCGAAGGGATGAAGGCCGCGGTGGCGCCTTAGGGCGTGGTGAAGATTTGATTGAAAAAGGATGCGAGGATTTCGGTTGCGAGGCTATGCTTGCCGATATGATTTCTGCCGCGATGAAGGTCTTATTACTGGCGTGCATTGCTGTTCCCGCGGTTGCTCAACACGACCAGGTTATTCACCGGTTGGATGGGTCCGTCCTCTCAGCGAGCGAGGCGGCGAGCATTGCTGCCGCGGAGTTGAAGGCCGATGGCGTGATGGGAGCGCAGATTGCGATTCTGAATGATGGGCACCTGATTTGGAGCTATGCGTTCGGCTTGCGCGATGTGGCGAAGAATCTGCCGATGACTCCGGATACGAATGTTTGGGCGGCTTCGATTACGAAGTCGGTGTTTGCAACGTGGGCGATGCGCCTGGTTGAGGAGGGGAAGCTGAACCTGGATGAGCCGGTGGCGAAGATGTTGCCACGGCCGTTGAATGAGTATGAGCGATATCGCGAGAAGGGTTTGGAGCTGGTGAAGGATCCCCGATGGCAGCTTGTGACTCCGCGAATGCTGCTGTCGCATACGGCGGGGTTTGCGAACTTCAACGAGCTTGAGCCGGATGGAAAGATCCACATACACTTCACGCCGGGCACGCGGTTTGCGTACTCCGGCGAGGGGCTGAACATGCTGCAGTTTGTGCTGGAGCAGACGATGGGGATCACGGTTGCTGAGGCGATGGCGGAGGATATCTTCAAGCCGCTGGGGATGAAGCAGACGGGGATGGTGTGGCAGGCGTCGTTCGATGAGAACGCGGGGTTGAGGTACGGCGTGAAGGGTAACTTGATTGGGATGACGCATCGCACGGATGCCAAGGCGGCGGGTTCGATGACGACCAGCGCGAATGATCTTTCGCTATTTTTGGAGGCGCTGCTGGCGCATAAAATCCTGCGCGCATCGACGGAGCGGGAGATGTTTACGGAGCAAATTGCGATTCATTCCGCGCACCAGTTTCCAACGTTCGACGAGACGACTGGGAATGATGGTGAGCAGGAGGGGTTGGGGTACGGTTTGGGGTGGGGAGTTTTGCCGCGAACGAAGTATGGGCCGGCGTTTTTCAAAGAGGGTCATGGAGACGGCGCCGAGAACTATGCGATCTGCTTTGAGCGCAGTGGGGACTGCATGATTGTGCTGACGAATAGCGATAACGGAGAACTCGCGTTTCATCCGCTGTTGGAGAAGCTGCTCGGAGATACGATAACCCCGTGGTTGTGGGAGGGGTATACGCGGGAGTTCGTGCTGCACAACGAGGAGCACACGAAATAACGTTGCTCGGATAACGGAGTACCGCGCGGGCTAGTCTTCGGTGGATTCGCCCGGCGTGTCGGGGTCTTGTTCGGCGGCTTCGATTTCGTTGGTAGGAGTAGTGGCTGAGACTTCGGCTTTGGCGAAGGCGTGGGGGGCGGTGGGGGTTGCGCCTTGTTGATTGGCTGCCAGGGATTCGCCGGCCGCTGCCATGGTTTTGCCGCCAAGGGCACCGGTGACGGCGGCGTCCATCATGAGCTCGGCGAAGCGGCGGGTGGCCTTGTCGAGGTACTCGATGCCTTCGCGAATGGCTTTGTAGTCGTCGTCCTGCATGATGCGGCGGAGCTCGGTGGCGTGGGACTCGATGGAGGCGTGCTCGCCGAGGGAGAGCTGCCGCCAGGCGGGAGATTTTTCGCCTTTGGCGAGGGCGTCAAGGATGGTCTGGGCTTCGTTGCGGGCCTCGATGAGTTGACGCGCGGTGATGTCCTGCTCGGCGTAGTCGAAGGATTCGAGGATCATGGTTTCTACCTGCTCGTCGGTGAGGCCGTAGGTGGGTTTGACTTCTACCTGGGCCTCCTGACCGCTGCGCTGTTCGCGGGCGCTGACGTGTAGGATGCCGTTGGCGTCGATGAGGAATTTGACTTCGATGCGGGGGAGGCCGGCGACCATCGGCGGGATTCCCTTCAAGTCGAAGCGGGCCAAGGATCTGCAGTCTTTGGCTAGCTCGCGCTCGCCTTGGAGAACGTGGATGGCTACGTTGGTTTGGCCGTCTACGCCGGTGGTGAAGTGCTCGGTGGCGGACGCGGGGATGGTGGAGTTGCGCTGGATGATTTTTGCGACGACACCGCCGAGGGCTTCGATGCCTAGCGAGAGTGGGGTGACGTCGAGGAGGAGTAGGTCGTTGGTGGCGGCGTTTTCTGTGCCGGAGAGGATTTGCGCTTGCACGGCGGCGCCGAGGGCTACGACTTCGTCGGGATTGAGTGAGGTGTGGAGCTTGCGGCCGCGCGCTTCGAGATCGAAGAGTTGCGTGACGAGCGCGCGGACTGCGGGGATGCGCGTGCTGCCGCCGACCATTACTACTTCGTCGATTTGTCCGGGGGTGAGTTGCGCGTCCTTGAGAGCTTGCTTTACGGGCGCGGCGGTGCGCTGGATGATGGGGGCGATGAGTTGCTCGTATTGGGGGCGGGTGATTTCGCGGGCGTAGAGATTGCCGTCCGGCAGGGTTAGGGTAATGCGGGTGGAGTCGGTGGAACTGAGAGCGATCTTGGCGTCGATGACGGCTTTGCGGAGCTGCTGGATGACTTCGGGGTTTTGCGTGACGTCGATGCCGAGGTCGCCGCGGATGTCGTCGAGGGCTACGGCGGTGAGGAGGAGGTCGATGTCGTCGCCGCCAAGGTGGGTGTCGCCGCCGGTGGCTATGACTTCGAAGATGCCGTCGTGGAGTTTGAGGATGGAGATGTCGAAGGTGCCGCCGCCGAAGTCGTAGACGGCGATGATGCCGTCCTTTTGCTTGTCGAGGCCGTAGGCTAGGGCGGCGGCGGTGGGCTCGTTGACGAGGCGAAGGACGTCGAGGCCGGCGATGCGGCCCGCGTCCTTGGTGGCCTGGCGCTGCGCGTCGTTGAAGTAGGCGGGGACGGTGATGACGGCCTTGGTGACTTCGGCGCCGAAGAAACGGGTGGCATTATTTTTTAGCTGCAGGAGGATGTAGGCGGAGATCTCGGGGGGCGTGAGGGTGAGGCCGCCTACGTTGAGCTTGAGGACTTCGCCGGGCTTGAGGTCGGGGGCAAGATGGAAGGGGAAGAGTTTTAGCTCGGGCTCGACGTCGGCGAGGTCGCGGCCCATGAGGCGCTTGACGGAGTAGACGGCGTTGGCGGAGTTGGTGAGGAGTACGTTGCGCGCGGCGTTGCCGACTGCGAAGCCTTGCGCCGTGTCCTGATCGAATGCTACGACGGAGGGGACGATGGCGCTGCCGTCCTCGCCGGGGATGACGGCGGGAATGTCGCCCTGCATGAAGGCGATGAGGGAGTTGGTGGTGCCGAGGTCGATTCCGACGACCGGGGCGGTGGGGCGATTGGGCTGTTCGGGCACTGCTTCCTCTGCTTTCGTGGGCGCGGGGCGTGGAGATTGCGCCAAGAACTATTGTCTTCTATCCGATGGGTTTTGTGCGGGGCGGGATGCAGGGGCACAAGGATCGAGATTGCGGGTAGACTGCAGGGGGGATTTTCTATGTCTAAACGATGGTTTGCTGTCGTTTTGCTGTTGGCAGCTTCGGTCGAGGCTGGTGCACAGGGGGCAAGCGCCTTCATGCAGGGAGTCGGCCTCAGGATGGGTGCCAAAGATGGCGATAACGTTGCGATTCCGAACGCTCCGTTTCAGGCTGACGTTGTCGTAACGCTGATGCAGACGCTGTCTGACGGTAACGTGCTCAACCGCGAGATACGAGGCAAAGTGCAGCGCGACGGTGCGGGCCGGTTTCGGTGGCAAGGTGCCGATACAACCGGCGATGGGAAAGTGAAGCCGGACGGGTGGGCACAGTCCATCGTTGTGGACCCTGTTGCAAAGCGAACCTTGATGTGGACCAGTCTTTCAAAGGATATTCGCGCGGGTCCCGTGGTGGAGGGAAGCCGCATCAGCCTCGAGTACGCGAGTTATAACGATGGGCGCGAGCATCTGCGGAAGGATATTCCGGATGATGTCACCAGCAAAGATCTGGGTACGAAGAAAATCAGCGGACTGGTATGTATGGGGACATTGGTCACCACCATTGTGCCGGTGGGCAAGATGGGCAATGAGAAACCCATTGTGATTACGGATGAGAGCTGGCACTCGGTGGACTTGCAAATGGTGGTTGAGCGCATGGTGAAAGATCCTCTTATCGGGACGCGGCGCGTCGAGTTCCAGAACATCACTCGCAGCGAGCCTGAGCCGTCGACCTTTCAGCCGCCAGACGGCTACAAAGAGCATTTCTTTTCAATGCCGCCTCCGGCAATGCCGCCGATTTCGGGCCTCAGTGCGAGTCCTCATTTTTGATGAGGGTTAGTCGGGGGTGAGTTCGACGAAGGTGCGGAGGCGCGAGAGGGCGGCGTCCCATTGGTTGGAGAGGGCGTCGAGATAATTTTTGAGGGATTGGACGGGGAGGGGGTCGAGCTCGTAGAGGCGCTCGCGGCCGGAGCGGGTGCAACGGACGATGTGTGCACGCTCGAGGACGCGGAGGTGCTTGGTGATGGCTTGGCGGGTGAGCGGGGAGTTGTGGGCGAGGTCGGTGATGGAGCGCTGGCGGCCGTTGCTGAGCTTGGTGAGGAGGGCGAGGCGAGTCTCGTCGCCGAGGGCGGCGAAGAGCGGGGCTTGGCTGCGGGTGTGCAGGCTGCGGGTGTGGGGGCGCTGGCTGCGCGGGTCAGGGGTGCTGGGCGACATAGGCCTCGATGTTGTGCATCTGCGCGGCCCATCCGCCATCGTTCATGAGGAAGGCTTTGGGGCGGCGAGCGGCGGGGATGTTTTCGAAGCCGGACTCGGTGACGCGAAGGAGGGTGCCGGTGGGCGTGGGGGCGAGGTGGAACTCGACGAGCGTGGGGGTTTCGTGGGAATAGTCGACGGCGGGATCGATGGCGTAGGGATGCCAGGTGAAGGAGAAGGTGTGTTCGGGTTCGATCTTTTGGATGACGGCTTCCCAGCGGACGTGCTCGTAGCCGGGATGAGTGATGAAGCCGGCGGAAGGCTGGCCAGGCCGGAAGGGTGCGTCGATGTTGACGCGGAACCATTCGCCGAACTGGCGGTGGTCGGTCAGGGCTTGCCAGACGCGGGAGACAGGGGCGTGGAGTTCGATGGATTTTTCGATAATGTGTTCGGCGCGGTTGGATTCCATGGGCAACCTCTTAGTTGCATATTAGCGTAGCCGAATAAAAAGCGCAACCTTGCGGTTGCATGAGAATTCTACTTTGGTCTGAGGGCGGTGGTGTCAGTGCGGACGTTGTAGTTCTTGGGGATGCGGAGGATAAGCGTTGGCCGGGGTGGGAGTCTGACTGGCGCGACGGGTTGTCCCGGTGGGGTTGGGGCGGCGGGCGCGGAGACGGGTTGGAGTTGAATTCCGGCGAAGGTGTCGCCGCCGGTAAGGGAGATGGTGGCGGTGTAGTGCTCATAGCCGCCGGCGAGGACGTCGACATTGATGCTCTGGGCGGGAGGCGATGTGCTGTCCATAATGAAGGCGTACCGGCCTTCGCTGTCAGTGGGTTGGGAGGCGAGCTTGTTGCCGAGGTCGGCGGTAACGATGGCGTCGACTACAGGTTTTTGAGTCACGTCGTCTTCAACGAATCCGTTGAGGCCGACTTGAGTGGCAGGCGGTGGCGGCGGCGGGGTAGGTGGCCGAGTGAAGTAATAGATCGCGACGCCTGCGATGATCGTTGCGATGATTCCGCCGGCCCAGGTGAGAAGAGCCCCGAACTTGGTTTGGTTGTCGGCCATGATGTTTCTCCGGCAACAGGATAATGGTGTACGGCGATCGGGGAAGACTTAATTTCGCGCGCGCTGAGGATCGAGGTTTGGAGTACTGCTTGTGGGCGTCAGGGTTGGAAGACGAGGCGGACGCCCTGGTCGTCGGTGTTCCAGAGGGTGGTGACTTCGCTGAGGGGAGCGGTTTTGAGGGCGAAGTGCAGGGGGTTGGTGGCGATGTGGTCGAAGAAGGCGATGATGGCCTGACGGATCTGGTCGAGGGAGGCGCTGCCGAAGCCGCTGCCGAGGAGCTCGAGGCCGGAGCTGCGGAGGGTGGCTGCGGGGAGCGTGATGGTGGGGCCGGCCATGTTGCCGATTTGGATGTAGCGGATGCGCGGGGCGGCGTGGCTGAGACCCTTTTGCGCGATGGCGTCGAGGAAGGCTTCGGCGGGCGGGCCCCAGAGGTAGTCGAGGACGATGTCGACGCCGTGGGTGGCGATCTCGTTGCGAAGAGCGGCGATGAGGGCTTCAGGGGATTGGTCGAGTGAAATGGTGGCGTCGGCGCCGAGGGTGGTGAGCTCGGCGAGGGCTTGCGGGTTGCGGCCAGTGGCGACGACGCGGCGGGCTCCTCGGGATTTGGCGATCTGCACGGCGAGTTGGCCGGAAACGCCGGTGGCGCCGAGGATGAGGGCGCTCTCGCCGGGTTGGAACTGGGCGCGCATAAGGGCGACGGAGGACGACATGGCGGGATTGGCGATAGCGGCGGCCGTGGCGTCGGGGAGTGCGTCGGGGACGGGGATGAGCATGGCGCCGGAGGCGATGGCCTGCTCGGCGAAGGTGCCGAAGGGTGGGCGCGCGCTGCCGAAGAGGACGCGGGTGCCGGCGGGGAGTTGGCCGAAGGAAGATTGGAGGCGGCCAACACCGTCGACTCCCGGGACGAAGGGGAGGACGCCGGCGCTGCCGTAGTGGGTGCCGTTGGCGAGAGATTTGACGATGCGGTGAAGGGCGGCGGCGGTGACGTCGACGAGAACTTCGCCGGCATCGGGGTTGGGGACGGGGTCATCGAAGGTGGTGTAGATGGGCGGGGCGTCGAAGGATCGGACTACCGCAGCGTTCATGGGAGCCTCCGGAATGACCTTGATTTTAACTGTACAGGCGCTGATTGCGGCGTAATGATGGTGGCGAGAGACGTTGGGCCGGAGGTGCAATCATGGCTGGATCGATGCTGATTCCGAGCGTGCGGTACAAGGATGCGCATGCGGCGATTGAGTGGCTGGAGCGGGTGCTGGGGTTTGAACGGCAGGCGGTGTATGAGGGTCCGGACGAGACGGTGGCGCACGCGCAACTGACGTTCGGAAAGTCTGGGATGTTGATGCTGGGGTCGGCATCGAATGGAGGTCCGAACAGGGATATGTATGCGCTGCCGGCAGAGATTGATGGGAGGGTGACGTCTCCGCTGTACCTAGTGGTGAAGGATTGCGCGCCGGTGTGGAAGCGAGTGAAGGTCGAGGGAGCAGATGTGGTGATGGAGCTGAAGGAGATGGAGTACGGCGGGAAGGCGTTTACAGTGAAAGATCCCGAGGGGTACATGTGGTCGGTGGGTGAGTATGATCCGTGGGCTTGAAGGCGGTTGTCAGTTCTCCGGTGAGGGTGAGGGCGCGTCGATGACTTGACGCGCCGGTGGTTGGTGGGCGATTACCTCTGGTCGGCGGGTGGGGCGAAGCGCTGGACCGAGGGGTCGAGGCGGTTGGAGCCTTGGGTCTGGAGCATCCAGCCGGGGTACTCGGGTGGGAGGGCGCTTACTTCGTCTAGTTGCTTGAGCTCGTCGGGGGTTAGTTTCACTTCAGTGGCGGCGATGTTGTCTTCCAGTTGATCGAGGTGCTTGGCTCCGATGATGATGCTGGTGACTACGGGCTTGGCGAGAAGCCAGGCTAGCGAGATGCGCGCGGCGGAGCAGTTGTGAGCCTTGGCGATGGGAGCGACGACGTCAAGGATGCGCCAGGCGCGTTCCTTGTCGACGAGGGGGAAGTCGAAGTTGGAGCGGCGGGAGTCGGCGGGCTTCTGATTTTCGCGGGAGAATTTTCCGGAGAGCAGGCCGCCGGCTAGCGGGCTCCAGACGAGGAGGCCGGTCTTTTCTGCTTCGAGGAGAGGGACGATGTCGCGCTCGAGGTCGCGGCCGGCGATGGAGTAGTAGGCCTGCAGGGTGTCGAAGCGGGCGAGGTTGCGGAAGTGGGAGATGGTGAGCGCCTTGGCAATCTTCCAGGCCTGCCAGTTGGAGATGCCGATGTAGCGGACTTTGCCGGAGGTGACGAGGTCGTCGAGTGCGCGAAGGGTTTCGTCGAGTGGGGTAACCGCGTCGTTGCCGTGGATCTGGTAGAGGTCGATGTGGTCGGTCTGGAGGCGGCGGAGGCTGCCGTCGATGGAGTCCATGATGTGGCCGCGGGAGGCACCGATGTCGTTGCGGCCGGGGCCGACGCGACTGAAAACCTTGGTGGCGATGACGACGTCTTTGCGCGCGATGTTGAGGTTCTTGAGGGACTGGCCGAGGGTCTTTTCGCTCTCGCCTTCGGAGTAGACGTCGGCGGTATCGAAGAAGTTGATGCCGGCGTTGATGGAGGATTGGACGAGCGCGTCGGCGGTGGGCTGGTCGACGGTGCCGATGGCTTTGAATAGGCCCGATCCGCCGTGGAAGGTCATGCAGCCGAAGCAGAGTTGCGAGACGAGCAGGCCGGTGTCGCCAAGAGTTTTGTATTGCATGGGGAGGATCCTTGCGCCGAGTGCGGCGGTGTGGGATTGGATGCTCGGTGGGTGAGGTAGGAAGCAGAATGGGCTGTACAGCGTGGGTGCTTGCGATGATGATAGCGAGAGTGGCGGAGGTGCGCGATGAGTGGAGTCCCGTATGTAGAGAACCTGGAAGGGCGCGATGCGACGAAGGTGATTGCGGAGACGCCGGTGCGGCTTGGGCTGATCCTGGATGGGCTAAGTTCGGCAGAGATTGAGGCGCGGCCGGCTCCTGGGAAGTGGAGTGTGCGCGAGATTATTGCGCACCTGGCGGACTGCGAGATTGCGTGGGGCTGGCGGCTGCGGCAGGTGTATGGTGAAGACCAGGTCACGATTCAGCCATTTGAGCAGGACGCTTGGGCGAAGGTGTATGACGCGTATCCGCTCGAGCTTGCATGGACGACGTTCAAGGCGTTGCGGGCTTGGAATGTGGCTTTTGTGGGGGCGCTGACCGAGGCGGATAAGAAGAAGGGGTATACGCATCCCGAGCGTGGCGGCGATGAGACGCTATGGACGCTGGTGGAGATTATGGCGGGGCATGATCTGCATCATCTGGTGGGGTTGAAGAAGCGCTAACGGCGGGCGGCGGCGGCTTGCTGGCGCGAGAGGTCGACCTCGAAGGCGGCTCGGCTTTGGGCGATGGCACGCTTGTAGCCGGCGGGGTCGATCCAGACGGAGGGGCCTTCGGTTGGCATTCGGGCTACCTTGTTGAGCAGGTCGAAGTATTCGCCGTGGGAGCTTAGGAAGATGTCGCAGGGGAGGGCTTCGAGCGCGGCGAAGGTGTGGGCAAAGTCCTGCGCGATGCCGGGGTAGGAGGAAGGGTGGCCGGGCGTGGAGATGAGGCGGTACTCGTCGAGCGCGGTGACGCTGCAGACGATGATGACGTTGAGGAGCTTGCCGTTTTCTATGACCTGCGTGGTCCATGTGGTGCAGCCGGGGGTGTGGCCAGCGGTCTTGTGGGCGGTCAGGGTTATACCGCCGAGCTGGATGGTACTCCCATTGTGGAGGGTACGGTCGACATGCGCTGCTGGAAAGGGTTTGAAGTGAGCGAAGTCGGTGCGGCCGCCCGTTTCGATGGAGGAGACGTCGGCGTCCATGACCATGTATTTTGCGTGCGTCTGTTTGAGGATTTCGGCACTGCCGCCGGCGTGGTCGGAGTGGGCGTGACTGATGAGGAGAATTTTGATGTCGGAGAAGTGGAAGCCAAGCTGTTCGACGCTGTGACGGATTTGTGGGGGTGAGGAAACGAGATTGGAGTTGATAAGGATGTCGCCGGCGGGCGTGGTGATGAGGTAAGAGGCGAGGTCGCGGCTGCCGACGTAGTAGAGGTTGGGCGCGATGCGGAAGGGGGTGAGGGGCGTAGTCCAGTTAGGGTTTTGCTGCGCGGTGAGCGGGGCGACGGCTAGTAGGCCGAGGGCGACGGCCATGAGACGCATGGATGGAGAGAAACGGCGCATGGTTTGTTGATAGCAGATTGCGGTTGGTGGTGGGAGTGACGAACGCGATGCGAGTTCCAGTTCCGGCGTGGATTAGCGGTGGAATGCGTGTGGATTCGGCGTGGATTAGTCGAGGGCAGCGTTGACGTCGCGGACGAGATTGCGGATGTAGCTGCGGCGGTTGAGAAGAGCGACCATGGCTTGCACTGCGGCGTTTTGGGCGGTGTCGTTGCTGGTGTCGGAGGCGGCGTCCCACTGGGTCCACAGGACTTCGAGTTGCTGCTGCGTTTCGGCGAGCATAGAGGTGAATTTTGTGCGGGCGGTTTCGAGCTCGCGGCGGGCGTCGGGATCATCGCCTCCCATCTTCATCTCTTCGAGAGCCATGTTGAGCTCGAAGGCTTCTTCGAGGAGGTCGGGCGGGGCAACTTGTTTCTTTTGCGTGCCGGTGGACTTGGCGAGGTCGGTGGCGGCGCGGGATTGTTCTTCGAGCTGGATGCCCTGGAGTGAGAGAAGGTATTCGGTGCGGAGGATAGGGTCGCGGAGCGTGCGGTAGGCGTCGTTGAGTTGCGAGGAGGCGGCTAGTGCGGCCTGTTGCTCGGCGAGAGGCTTGGCAGCGAAACGGTCGGGATGGAGCTTGCGGGATTGGGCGTAGAAGGTTTTCTCGAGGGCCGCGAGATCGATATGGAGGTGTTGCGAAAGGGAGAATTGCGCGAAGTAACTGTTTTGGTGGTCGTGGCTCATGCTGTTGTTAGAGTACCTGCGGCGGGGGTGGGATGCGAGGTCGCGTCTAAAGCTTCTAGCTGACAACTGAGAACAGGGACTATGAGTGACGCTCGATGCTGGTTAGGAGGGTCTCCAGGGCGGCCTGGGCGTCGCGGAGGGCGTTGCGGGAGTTTTCGAGGCGGCTAATCATGAGGGCGCCTTCGAGGGTGGCGATGAGGGTGTTGGCGATGCAGCGGGGGTCAGTGGAGCGGCGGATTTCTTTCGCCTTGATGCCGGTCTCGATGATGCCAGTGAGGCGGGCGCGCCAGTCCTGAATGCCCTTGCGGGCGAGGTCGCGGAGGGCTTCGTTGCCGTCGTCGGCATCGATGGCGGTGTTCATGAGGGGGCAGCCGCCGGGTATGGCAGAGGGGAGTTCTACGAAGAGCTGCACGACCCGTTTCAACTTGTTGATGGAGTTGGGGATTTCGTCCAGGTGCTCGGTGCGAACCTTTACGTTTTGGGCGAGGGCGTAGCGAAAGGCTTCGGCAGCAAGGTCTTCCTTGTTAGCGAAGTGGCGGTAGAGGCCACCTTTTTCGAGGCCTGTGGCCGTCATGAGGTCCTGCATGGAACAGCCGTCGAAGCCGCGCTGATTGAAGATGGGGGCGGCTTCCGCGATGATGCGCTGCCTTGTTGCTTCGCCTTTTCGCATTTCATTTGCCTCGCAAACCTAGCATATCGAAAAAAAGACGCATCGGTCGCATCTCTGGGGAATCTGATGATAAATGAGACCGTTTGGTCTCATTTATCCCTGCTGCTCCCGGAAGGACGACGATGGCGACTGCGACAGCACCTATGCCCACGCAAATTCAGACGGTTACGCGCGGGATCAATCCGTGGGTGGTGGCGCTGACGGTTACGATTGCTACGTTTATGGAGCTGCTGGATACGTCGATTGCGAATGTGTCGCTGCCTTATATTGCGGGCGGGTTGGGGCGTTCGTATGACGAGGTGACGTGGATTCTGACGACGTACCTGGTGGCGAATGCGGTGGTGCTGCCTATGTCGGCATGGCTGAGCCGGGTGTTTGGACGGAAGAACTACTATATGGCGTGCGTCGCGCTGTTTACGGCTACATCGTTTCTGTGCGGTGTGGCTCCGACGCTGGGGATCATGCTGATTGCGCGGGTGATGCAGGGGATTGGTGGAGGCGGATTGGCGCCGGTGGAGCAGGCGATTTTGGTGGATACGTTTCCGCCGGCGAAGAGGGCCTCGGCGTTCGCGCTGTATACCGTGGCGATTGTGACCGCGCCGGCGATTGGGCCAGTACTGGGCGGATGGATTACGGATAACTACAACTGGCGGTGGGTGTTTCTGATCAATATTCCGGTTGGGTTGCTGTCGCTGTTTTTGACGAATCGGTTTGTGCATGATCCGCCGGCGTTTGCCGAGGAGCGGAAGACGGTGCGCAATGCTGCCGGGAAGTTGAATGTCGACAGCGTGGGGATTGCGTTGATTGCGGTGGGTTCGGGGGCGCTGGAGGTGTTGCTGGATCGCGGACAGATTGATGACTGGTTTGGATCAACGCTGATCTGCTGGCTGTTTGTGATTGGGCTGGGATGCTTGTCGGCGGCGGTGTTCTGGGAGCTTCATCATCCTGATCCGGTGATTGACTTTCGGATGCTGAAGACGCGGAATTTTGCTGTCGCGAATATCTTTTATTTCATCTTTGGCTTTGGATTGTTCGCGAGCACTACGATGATTCCGCAGATGCTGCAACAGTTGTATGGGTACCGCGCGATTGATGCGGGTCTGGTGCTGGGACCGGGGGCGTTTGTGATTACGCTGCTGGCGCCGGTGGGAGCGCAGTTGGTGCAGCGGGGGATCGTGCATCCGCGGATTCTGCTGTTCGGCGCGGTGATTGTTGTGGGCTTGTCGATGCTGCACTACAGCCATATGAACTTGCAGACGGACTACGCGCATTATGCGTGGGCGCGGGCGCTGCAGGGGTTGGGGTATGCGTTCTTCTTCGTGCCGCTGTCGGTGCTGACGTACTCGCAGCTGAAACCGAATCAGAACAACAAGGCTTCGTCGTTGACGAACTTCTTTCGCAACTGGGGTGGGAGTTTCGGGATTGCGTTTATTACGACGATGGCGGAGCGGCGGCAGGACTTTCACCAGGCGCGCGTGGGGAACCATCTGACCGCGTCGAATCTGCCGCTGCAGGAAGGGGTTCGGCAGACGGCGGCGTTTTTGCAGGCGCATGGGTATTCGGCTGCGGACGCGATGAAGGCGGCGACGCTGCGGTATTACAACGAGTTAGGAGCGCAGACGCACTTGCTGGCGTTTATGGATTGCTTCCACATCATTGGGGTGGTGACGTTAATGGCGGCTCCGCTGGTTTGGCTGACGAAGAACTTCAAGGTTGGCGGGAAAGTTCCGGAGGGGCACTGAAAAAGTTGTCAGTCTCAGTTGTCAGTTCTCAGTCGGCGAGTGAGGATTTGGGTTTGAGGTGGGGCGCGGGAATGCTACACTCCCGCCTATGCGATTACGAGTCTCCTTTTGTTCTGCGGCTGTGATGGGCTGCGCGCTTTCCTTTAGTGTCTGCGGATCTGCGCAGACGATGCCGGCGAAGCATGGGATCACGCCGGATGACCTGGTGAAGATGGTGCGGGTAGGTGCGCCGGTGGTGTCTCCGGACGGTGATTGGGTCGCGTACACGGTGAGCCGCATCGACGCGAAAGAAGACAAGAACGGCAGTCAGCTTTGGATGGTGAGCTGGGATGGCAAGCAGGATGTGCAGCTGACGTTCGGCAAAGATGGCGTGGGCGAGCCGCAGTGGAGTCCGGATGGGCGGTGGCTGGCGTTTACGACGGGGCGCGAGGCGGAAGGTCCGAATGCGGCCAAGGGTGAACAGGTGTGGGTGCTGGATCGGCGCGGAGGCGAGGCGCAGCAGTTGACGAATGTGAAGCAAGAGTTGGAGGGATACAAGTGGTCTCCGGACTCCAGGACTTTGCTGCTGACGCTGCAGGAGCGCGACGAGCCGCTGGACGATAAAGGGAAGCCGGCGACGCCGAAGCCGATCGTGATTGATCGCTATCACTATAAGGAAGATCGCGTGGGCTTTCTGAGTGAGAAGGAGCCGCATCTTTATTTGTTTGACATCGCCACGAAGAAGTTGAGCAAGCTGACGAACGGGCCGGTGGATGGGGCGGGCTCGTATGGGGAGGAGAGTGGGGTGTGGAGTCCGGATGGAACGAAGGTGGCGTTTACGAGCAACCAGTCGAAGCCGGATCCAGACAGGACGGCGAATCCGGATGTGTTTGTGGTGGAGGCGAGGGCGGGAGCGACGCCGAAGCAGTTGACTACGTTTGCGGGGACGGATTCGGGGCCGCTGGTGTGGTCGCGGGATTCGACGGTGATTGTTTATCGGCAGGGAACGGCGCCACATTATTCGATTTATGATCTGCGGCAGCTGGCGATGGTACCGGCGGCGGGTGGCGAGGTAAAACTCCTGGCACCGAAATTGGACGCTTGGGTTGGGGCTCCGGTGCTCGCTCCGGGCGGACGCGCGGTGTTGACAGCGGTGCCGGAGGATCGCGAAGAGTGGGTAGGTGAAATTTCGCTGAACGGTGGTGGGAACGTGGCGCGGCTAACCCGAGGGAGTGGCTCGGTGAGCGGGATTGATCAAGCGGGCGGACATGTGGCGCTGCTGTGGTCGACGGATGCGGCGCCGGCGGAGATCTATGCGCTGGAGGGTGACAAGCTGCGCAAGCTGACGGGGCATAACGATGCGTGGCTGGCGACAGTCGAGGTTGCGCCGACGGAAAACATCGAGGCAAAGACCAAGGATGGCAGCGATGTGCATGGGCTGCTGACGATGCCGGTCGGGTATGTGGCGGGGACGAAAGCCCCGATGATTTTGTTTATTCATGGTGGGCCAACGGCGCAGGATCAGCATGGGTTTGATTTGTCGCGGCAGATGTTTGCGGCGCATGGATATGCCGTGCTGCAGGTAAACTATCGCGGAAGCACTGGTCGCGGACAGGCTTATAGCGCGGCGATCAGTGGGGACTGGGGCGATAAAGAGGTGATCGACCTGATGGCGCTGACGGACGCGGCAGTCGCTACGGGGAAGATTGATGCGGACAAGATGGGAGTGGGGGGATGGAGCTACGGCGGCATCCTGACGGACTACACGATTGCGAGCACCGATAGGTTTAAGGCCGCGAGCTCGGGCGCGGGTATGGGAAATCTGCTGGGGTTCTACGGGATCGACCAGTACATTTTGCAGTATCAGGAAGAGCTGGGCGCGCCTTGGAAGAATCTAGATCTGTATGTGAAGTTGTCGTATCCGTTTTTGCATGCGGATCGGATCAAGACGCCTACGCTGTTCATGGGTGGGGATAAAGACTTCAATGTTCCGGTGGAGGGCGGCGAGCAGATGTACCAGGCGCTGCGCGCGGTGGGAACGCCGGCGGAGTTGATTGTGTATCCGGGACAGTTTCATGGGTTCACGCGGCCGAGCTTTATCAAGCAGCGGTATGAGGCTTGGTTTGGTTGGTATGACAAGTATGTGAGAGGCATCACGCCGAAGCCGGTGGAGAAGAAGGCGGAGGAGAAGAAGGACGCGGAGTAGTTCGGGCCTTGGGATCGAGCGAGCGGGGTCTACACTTGAGGGCATGAAGATGCTGAGAGTGTGGGCGCCGCTCGTGTTGTTTTTTGGGATGAGCTGTGGGACGTGGGCGCAGGAGACGGTGGCTGCGGGTGGTGGTGATTCGCAGTGGACGAACGACATGGCGGCGCGACGCGCGGAGCTCATCAAGCGCAATGGCGTGGGGACGGATGCGGCGCTGCGCGATAAGTTGATCGCGATGTATGCGAGTGACCAGGAGGCTCGCGGGGCCGGGACGGGGCAGCCAGCGTATACGGCGAAGACGGCGGCGGTGGATGTGCAGCTGACGGCAGAGCTGAAGTCGATTGTTGCGTGGCATGGGTGGCCGACGATTGCGATGGTGGGGTTCGATGCGTCGAATGACGCGATGGCGATGCTGACACATACGCGGGATCATGCGTGGCAGTTGTCGTTGGTACCGAGGCTGGAGAAGCTGGCGGCGGAGGGCAAGATTGATGGGGCGGCACTGGCGACGGTGGTGGATAAGGAGTTGGTGAGCGAGGGGAAGCCGCAGCGCTATGGCACGCAGTTCAAGGTGGTGGATGGGAAGATGGCGATGATTGCGGTGGAGGATCCAGCGGGGCTGGATGCTCGGCGGGCGATGGTGTTCCTGATGCCGATCAAAGCGTATGAGGAGATGTTGGAGCAGACGTATCACTTGAAGTTGAGTGATGCGGTTGTGGGTGCGCGGTGATTTTTGCGGCAGTTAGAAGTGGTGTTTGGTAGGATGTTGGCTCCAAGATGTGGGCCCATTCTTCAGGAGGATGATCATGCCCCAATTCGTGATTGAACGCACGGTTCCAGGTGTCGGCAGTTTGACGGCTGAACAGTTGAAGGCAATCTCGCAGACGTCGTGCGGCGTGTTGAAGACGCTTGGACCGACGATCCAGTGGGAACACTCGTATGTGACCGACGACAAGATTTATTGCGTTTACTCGGCGCCGAATGCGGAGATGATTCGGGAGCATGCGCGGCTGGGTGGGTTTCCAGCGGAGTCGGTGGAGGAAGTGCGGACGGTGATTAGTCCGGCGACTGCGGGGTAGGGTGGGAATGTGTCGAGGGTGCTGAGGTACTCGCAGGCCGCCGCGTAGTTATACCGATGCCTAGGGTTGCCGCTGCCGCAATATAAACGACCATTACGATGGCGGCCCCGACGAGCGGCGCAAATATCCACCACCATCTGGATTTCACGGCCGCGATCAGACACAAAACTATACTGAGAGCCGCGCCAGCAATGGATAAGTAGAAGAAGTCCGGGTAGGACTTCGAACGGAGCACCATAACCAACAACGGCGGTCCGAGGGCAAAGATTGGCAGTGTGCAGACGCTTGCAATTCCAAACCTTGCAGCCGCCCCGCGGGTCATGCCGAGAAGGAAGACCCGCAGCCGCAGCTTTTTGTGGAGTTGGGGTTGATGAAGTTGAAGCCCTGGCGCATGAGGGTTTCTTCGAAGTCGAGGACCATGCCGGCCAGGTAGAGGAAGCTCTTGGGGTCGACGAAGAGGCGAACGGGCTTGGCGCCGCTGGGGTCGTTGGGGGTCTCGATGCCTTCGCCGAAGGTGAAGGTGCGGTCGCGCTCGCGGGGCTGGGAGTCGAAGCGGATGTTGTAGCTTAGGCCGCTGCAGCCGCCGCCCTGGATGCCTACGCGGAGGCCGCCGGCGTCGGGCGAGATGCCTTCTTTGGCCATGGCGACGCGGATGCGCTTGAGGGCGTTCTTGGTGATCTCGATGGCCGCCTTGGCGCGTGGCTGCTGGCCCTCGGCGGTGAGCAGGGTCATGCCGGCAAGCGGGTCCTTGGCGGTGTCCGGTGTGGGCACGCTCATGGACTGGCTAGTGGTGGTCGAGATGGAGATGTTCGACATAGGGATTAGATGTTCCTGGAGCGCCTACGGTGCGTATGCGGACCTTGGCTTCTCACGCCGTACGGAGCGCCGGGTGGCGGAACCCTCCCATCCATCGTAACAGCGGACGCTCCAGCAGCAGGTGAAAAAGGAGGCCAGCGGCTACGGAGAGGAGGGTTAGCAGGATCATGGTGGGCACGAGCGAGATGTGGTGTTGAGGCAGGATGGCGGCGGCTCGAGGCGCAACCGCGAAGAGAAGAGGGTAGTGCACGAGATAGATGGAGTACGACGCATCGCCGAGGAGGGCGAGCCAGGCGTAGACGCGGAGCTGGCCGCGCCGTTCGAACTCCACCAGACCGAGGGTGATCAGCATGGCCCCGAGGCCGGCGAGGAGGTTGTAGCCGTCGGTGATCTCGACGCGTACCTGCGCGATGTAGCATGCCCACGTAAAGAGAACGATTCCCGCAAAGAGGAGGAGTGCTGGCCAGGGAATCTCCTGGCGGCGCATGATCCATGCTGCGATCATCCCGAAGGCAAAGATGAAATGCAGCGGCGAGAAGAAGTGATTTCCGTAGGGGTTCAGTTGATTGAAGGCGAAGAATGAGGGTATCAGCCAGAGGACCATCGCGATGATGCCGATGCGGCGGTTCAGGATCACCAGAGCGAAGAAGGCGTAGAAGAGGATTTCGTGGAAGAGTGTCCAGGCAACGGTGATGGTGGTGTGGAAGGAATGGATGTGGACGAGGAGGATGCTGGAGAGAATAACCCAGGGGTCTCGTTGCCAGGGGTTCTGGGTGCGAGGATAGGTGACGATCCAGAGGAGTTGGGGGAGAAGAACGATCCAATAGACGGGATAGATACGCCGGAAGCGCTTCCATGCGAAGGAGGGGACGGCATGGGGGTTGCCGATGTCATCCCAATGCGCGGAGAGGATGACGATTCCGCTGAGGACGAAGAAGAACTCGACGCCGAATCTGCCGGCATTGAAGGAAAAAGCACCGGACAGCAGAGCTGCATGGTGAACGACCACGAAAATCGCTGCGAAGGCACGACCAGCCTGTAGCGACAGCAGTTGACGTGCGCGGCTGATACCTGGAACCTCCGCAAACAAAAAACTGCCGCCCGAGGGACGGCAGTTCGATGAAGAACAGATTAGTGCGCGGCTACGGCCGCGGCAGCTTCTTCGGCAACGCCGTTCTTGGCCTTCCAGTCGCCGATGGCGGCGCGGATGGCATCCTCGGCGAGGACGGAGCAGTGAATCTTTACTGGCGGCAGGGCGAGCTCTTTGACGATGTCGGTGTTGGAGATGGTGAGGGCTTCAGCGACGGTCTTGCCCTTAACCCACTCGGTGGCGAGGGAGCTGGAGGCGATGGCCGAGCCGCAGCCGAAGGTCTTGAATTTGGCGTCTTCGATGACCTGGGTCTCGGGGTTGACGCGGATCTGGAGGCGCATGACATCGCCGCACTCGGGTGCGCCGACGAGGCCGGTGCCAACTTCCGACGAGCTCTTATCGAGCGTGCCGACGTTGCGGGGATGTTCGTAGTGATCGACTACTTTTTCGCTATATGCCATGGTGATTGGTCCCTCTCAGATAAGGCGGCGTAGGTGTATGCAGGGGCGCTCGCTCAGATCTGTTCCTATTTAGATGATAACTCGGACTGTTTTGGTGCGGGAAGAAATTATAGGGTGGGGGAGGTTCCCTGGGGAAC
>Ga0302228_10000732_pt1 | contig 26021 bp, 15 predicted proteins | sample II_Palsa_N1_2_FD_193519 | JGI IMG/M metagenome (GOLD analysis project Ga0302228, IMG submission 193519) | Peat permafrost microbial communities from Stordalen Mire near Abisko, Sweden - II_Palsa_N1_2 | ecosystem: Environmental > Terrestrial > Soil > Palsa > Peat permafrost | place: Sweden... | reverse complement strand
GCCGTCATCACCAGCACCGGCGTCTTTATGTTGTTGCGGCGTGCTTCGATCAACACTTCCAGGCCATCTTTGCCCGGCAGGCCGAGATCGAGCAGTACCAGGTCGGCGGTTTCATCGCGCAGAGCGATGAGCGCAGCGCGGCCGTCGTGCAGCCAGGTCACGGTATAGGCAAGACGCTCCAGCGCACGCTGGATCGCCGCGCCGAGTTGGGTATCGTCTTCCACAAGGATGATGTGCAACGTGTGCTCCTACGGATGTCACATCACCGCGTGTGTCGGAGCGGCATGGACCACGGCGCAGAGTATCGCGGGGATGGCTTATAAACGACTTATGGGGCGTGCAGGCGCGCGTCGCATCGACTTGGTATGGCTTCACCTTCGCGCTGGTCAATGACCGTTTGCACGAATTTAGGCCGGCGCAGCTGCGCTGGCGCCGGCCTCGTCGTCTTGGCCTTGAGGTACGGGCCGCCGCGCAATTTGGTGAACATGGCATTGCGCTTGATGTGGCCTTTTTTGCCGCGCAGGTTTTTCTGCGCCTTGCGCGGCATGAACGCGGCGTCATCGGGATCCCTCTGTGCAGCGATGCGCTGCATCAGGTCGGCAAGCTCGAGTCGCTGCTGAAAAAGCTGCTGGCGATCGTATTGCCGACCGATACCGTTGTCGATCCCTTTATGGGTAGTGCCATCACGAGCGTTGCCGCATTGCGTGCCGGACATCACTTCACCGGCATCGAAATGTCCGAGGGATATTACGGAGTGGCCGAGGAACGATTGCGCGATGAAGAAAGACGTCTGGCCGAGTAGTTGTACATGCCGGGTGCGATGCGCACCCGGCTAAGGTTACTTCAATGGCTATAGAGGGCTGCTGCCTGCGCACGGAGGACAGTCTAGAGGCGTTGCTGCCGGTGCTGACGCCGGTGTTGTGATGGCCTTTGGCGATGTCTTGGCAGTTGCTGTCCATACGGTACTGCCATCGCTTTGATAGCGGGCCGTTAGCTGCACCGCATTATCCTGATAGACCGTAATGGCCGGCGCCGTGCTGTTGAGGGCCGCGGCCAGCGGCCGCGCCGGCGTGGACACGCGTTGTGCGTCGGCACCCAGCGGCAGCACGAGAAAATAGCCGTTCGCGGTCGCCACTGTAGCGCGTACCGTGCCGACAAGGTCGTTGACCTGGATGTACTTGACCTCGTCCTGCACGAAGACGTAGACGCGCCAGCCGGGCGCCGCACTGACATTTTTCGCCTGCGGCCATGACTGTCCCAGCCCCGACTGTTGCTGACTTGTTCCAGTCTGCTGTGCCATGGCGGGCAGCGCCACAATGCCGGCGATCAACCCAGCCAACAATGGTGCACGCAATACATTGTGTCGAATCATGGTGTCCCCTCTGTTCGCGAATTCACATTCATCAGTTTAAGTACCAAACGTATTCCATGCAGCCGTCGCTATTGCATCACCGTCTTATCGCCAGTCTCACGCCACGCTAACTGCGCGTCGACCTTTATTTGCGGCGAATCCAGCGTCGAGCTTTACGTCAGGTGTATCCAGCAACGACACGCTAATGCGTTGCCGATGCCTGTTGGAGCGGAGCCTGCCTTGGTAAAGACTGGCCCGATCCCGCATGCCGGCAAGATCCAAACCCATGGCGCCGAGTCGAGACAGTAGCAGGTGGCTGCTCTTGGGTAGCGCGATCAGCAGGGGCTGCGCCGTGGGCGGTTCGGGTTCGCCGGCCACGACCAGCATTGTCCAGGGTATGTTGCGTGTCGGTCCCACCATCACCACCCGTACGTAGAGGCGGATACATTGCGTGGCTGGCGATTGCATCAGCGTATAAGCCACCGCTTCGCAGGCCAGCCGGTAGAGCGTCCACTGCGCGCCCGGCGTCAGCAGGTTTACCCGCTCCGAGACGTGGCCATCGAAGGCGACGCCACATTCTTCCAGGGTTTCAGCGATCGCGCCGCTCCAGAGCGCCGTAGGCAAGCCCAGGCGTGGCCACTGCCACGGCGATGGAAGAAAACTCTCTTGCACCGAGGACGTGAAACGCTGGACCAGAAGCAGCAGCGTACGGAAGTAATGCAGCTCATTTTCGGGAAGTACGTCGCGGACGCGTTCGAGCAGGCGGCCGTAACCCTCCTTGATGTAATCATGGGCCTGCCCCTGCATCTCCATGCCACGACGCAGCCGCAGCTCGCCCTGATAGATCTCGTGGCGCGCTGCTTGCCGGACCTGCATATGATCGGTAGCCAGCTGCCGCTCCTGCTCATTGAGCCAGTTGATCTTCGCGCCCAGCGGCAGCAAGACCGTGAGAAAAATGGCCATGAAGTTCTGAGCGTTGACGACACCTGGATCGTACTGCGCGGGCATGCTCAGCATGATGCCGACGCTGGCGGCGGTGCCGCCTACTGCGGCGCCCTGCCAGCCATAGCGCACGGCCATCCACGCCACCGGCAAAAACAGGGCCATACGTGCGGCCTGACGCCACATGTCACCGGCGACACCCGCACCCATTGCCGTCAGCAGCCCGACGCAGGCCAGTCCCAGTACCACGCCTTCAAGCAACAGACGGCTGCGGCCCATCTGCCGAGCCAGGTCAGACCATGATTCCGTCTGGCGAATGGCCTGGTGGATGGCCAGCGCCAGCGGTACCACTGTGAGGCAGCCGAGATAGTTACCTAATAGAAAGCGCGGCGCCCACAGCCGCATCAAGGCAGGGCCATTCTGCCCGGGCAAGAATGTCAGGATATATTGCAATGTGCTGTCGGCTGCCGAAAGCAGGGTGAATGCGAACGTGCAGCCCAGCAGCGCGACCATATGCTTGGCCGTGAGCGATTCGAGTACCCGCTTACCGGACACCGTGCCAGGCAGATGCGCACGCAGCGGGTATGCCACCAACATGGCAAAGGCCGATATCGGGATCACATGCAATAACGATCCAGTCCAGCCGTATTGGTCAAAACAGGCATAAGCGACGGGAATAAACGCCACGAGATTGGCGACCAGCAAGGCCGGCCAGAAACGGCGTGGCAGCAGCAACACACCCGCGAGCCAGATTCCGACCTGGGGCATCCAGTAGCCGAAATAGACCAGCGAAACGCTGCGCAGCAGCAGGTACGCTCCGCAGAACGCCACAGCAATGACTAGCTGCTGCAGCCAAGGCGTAAGTCCTATTCTCTTGAGCATGACGGTCTTCACTCCCTGAGTTGAAGTGGTTATGCACCCGTCGTTCCATCAGCATGCGCTGAAAGTCCATAAACGTTGTCATACCCCAGCACTTTTACTACATGGCAGCCTCTCTCCGTGTCAATGAGAAATAGTCTTAGAACCTGTTCACGATCTCCCCCGACGTTCCCGATAATGGGGGGCGCAAGAAGAGCTATCCCAGCGACATGAGTCGCGAACGGTTCGATCAGATCCGACCGTTGCTAGAGCAGGCCCGCCGGAAGACCAAGCCCCGGATCGTGGATCTGTACGAAGTGTGTGCGCGGTGTTGTACCTGCTGCGCGCGGGCTGCCAGTGGCGAACGTTGCCGAGCGACTTCCCCAAGTGGAGCGAACAAGATGAAGCCATTCGGCCTTCTTGGCTTTGCCGCTCAGGAAATCGTGAACCGACTCTTAGAGAGTCCACATGGGAGCCGCCGCTTCCGCATCGAGCGAAAAACGGACGGCTAAGTGCCTGTGTAACGATCAGCGGTCAGTCGGTTGGACAATGTCACGGACGCGTTTGTTTCCGCTGTCAGGGATTTGGATTTTGTTTGGTTGGCCACGGCGCCGCCTGCCAACAGGCGTTGTAATAGTCCTTGAGGGTACTTCTGACAGGTTCGAGGTAGAAGGTAAAGCCGTTACGAAATGCGTTATTGCTGTCGCCGACCCATGCACCGACGGATTGCGCAAAAATGATGTATTCCAGGCGAGCGGGCGGATAGGGCCGGGTCATCGTCACCGAATCGTTCGCGACACTGGCACCATCCCGCGGTTGCGTCAGCGTTTCTTGTCGGTTGATCTCGAAATACGATCTTGCGCCACGCGCCACAATATCTTTTGCACGGGCTGCGCCCACCTGATTGATCGCGGTAAGCGTCACGAGACCGCGCTTGCACTCGATCGTCATTCGGTGCTCGCCGTGACGGTCGACCTGATCGAGCACCAGATAGAGTCCAGTGGCGGATGGCTGGTATTTCGCCGTGAGGGGCAGCCGTCCGTTGTTGGCCAGTCCCGATGAAATCATCTGATCTGCCGTCAGCCATACCACCGCATCGTGTGATGTGGTCAGCATAGGCGTAAGCGCACTGGGATTGATGCCCATGTCCTTCAGATACGAAACGACTTCGTCCGAGGTCTGCTGCGCCTGGCCAATGCCGCTCACTGCCGGGTCCATCGTGTGGTACGAGGACAGACCGATGCGATCACTACCGGTGGCCGCCCACCGATAGAGTCCTCCGAAGTAAGCATAGGTGCATGCACCCACGCAGACAGCCGTGTTGATCTCCCCCTTGCGTCTTGGCTTGCCCAGGTGCGTGACCATCGAACCGGCCCTAAACAGACGCCCCAGCGCCAGGCCTGCACTCAGGTTTCCGCTCGAGGAATTCAGATAGATATCGGAGCCGTTGGGGATCTTTCCCGACTTCATCAACGCGGCAACACGTTGAGGCGCGTCGGCGTCGATAACGCCATAAAGATAAACCTGCGGAACGTCGGTGACAGATAGGGTCAGCCGATCGCTATCGATCTGGATGGATAGTTGATCTGCAGACTGACCGCGCGACGAGCCTTTGAGCGTATGCGTCTCTACGCCACGAGCATGAGTCTCAAATGTCGGACCGAGGCACGCGGTAAGCAACAAAGCGCACCAGAACATGTACCGGCGCCCGCCTATACGGGCAAGAAAAGGTTCAACAACCATACCGTATTGCACTACTGCTCCCGGAGCTCAGACCACCCAGTCTCCTTTGTGCCAGATGTCCTGCAAGTGAACACGGCTCAACACACGGGGCAGCGCCACTACTTTCAAGACTCGGACGGAGAAGCGGACACACGCAGTGTCTGTTCACAACGGCGGTCTCAAACGATTGCTTGCCGTAATCTATCTACGGTCATCAATTATGCTGCGCGATGATCTCTGCCTGGCGCAGTACCTCGTCGTTTACGGATTGCACAATGGGGATCCGTATTTGTATGTCCGGTGTAACGCCTCTCTTCTCGCGCAGATCTCCATTCGGCCGGACAATTCTTGCTTTGGGATAGCCGACCAAGAGCTTGGTGTTTTTCAAGGTGAACTGCTCCATCGCGCCATAGGTCGTCGCCATGTCGGACGTTGGTTCTCCCAGAATGACGCCGAATTTGTAGTCCTGAACGAGAGCGGCTACCGATACGGCATCCGAGTAGGACTGGCGGTCGATCAGAACAAATACCTTGCCGTTAAAGCGCTTTCCCGGACGCGGATAAGCCAATGGAATATCGAAATCAACGATATCTCCGCTTGACGCGTGTGCGTAGAGGTTTGCGTACTTTTGCGAAATGGGCCCGGCTGCTGCGGCATCATTCGCGATCCGGGCCTGGTTCGCGGCCGTGGATTCCTCACTCACTTTTATCTTGAACTGCGAGGCAAAGCGGAATGGGCGAGTGGCACTCCAGGAGACCAGGACATCGCTAAAGAGGTTGTCGCCGCCAGGGTTACCGCGTAGATCGATGATCACGCTTGCCGCGTGCGCTTCGGAAAAACTTTCGAATGCGCTATCGATGAATTGGCGAAAGCTGGAAACGTCCCACTCTTCGGCTCCGGTCTTTGCCTCCGCGTTGTAAAACGGCCCCGGACGAAGGTACGCGACGCTATCGCTGAGCATCCTCGAATCGCGCAATGGCTTTTCCAGATCAAGAACTGGCGGCTGCTGTTTACGAGCTGCGTCCATTTCAGCGCTGGTGCGAGCCGGTATGTGCAGACGCTGAGAAGCGGAACCGACCCTGCTCAATACGATATCGAAACCGTCAACCGCGCCAAGTTCGACCCAGACATAAGTGGGAAAGTCATACTCCATCAGCGAATGGGCCATGTATGGCGTCTCCGCGGATACATGCCGTTCGGTCCGCTCCAGCCAGCGCGATAGGCTTTCCCCGTCGAGGCTGGTTATTTCATCCCCTTGTCGGATCGTATCCAAACCGCTGAGGTTTTCCGCTACGTAAACGCGACCATCGGCAATTCTTATCTGCAGTGGAAAAGCCCGGCCGCCATGTTTTCTGTACCGCGCCCAATCCGATGCTGGCGAGTCGACGCGCGTATGGCCCATGTGTACGGCGGCAGCAAACAACTCGAATTGGTTTTTTGCCTGCGGCAGAGTTAGCGGCCGACTCAACCCTGCAAGCGTCCGAGCGTACAGTCGATCAAGTTCTGGCTTTGGCGTGAATGCATAGAGATCGAAGTGCGCCGCTTTAAGTTCGCGGTACATCTGTTCGAAGTCCGAGCGCAATTCCATAGCTGAGTACAAACGCTCCGGCGCCGCGCTTGGCTTTGGCGCCGGATGACTACCCGCCAGACAAACGCCGCTGGCCATGCTCATCAGCGCGACCAGGCAAGTAAGCAGAATCCGGGATTTCATATGCCCATCTCCTGGTCGAGGACGATTGCCATATGCTGTCCTGCGGCTCGTATCCATGTTCTGGCATCCTTAAATTCTGACGCGCAGAAGGCGTGATCGTATTGACCGCTACCTAAGTTGAGCGGCGCACCCCGCACCTGGACTAATGCCAAGCTCTGCGTAACTTCAAGCGAATGACGAATGTGCGCTGTACCTATCTAACCTACGCGTGTCAGAAGTACTGCCGTGCCATTCGTCATACGAACACGGGATGCCTGCTACGGGTCGAGGCGATTTTCGGCAACTTGTTCGAGCATCAGTGGTTCAGAGCCAAACGTACACACGTCAATCTGAGCAAATCTTGATCAGCCCCAAACGCACGGCTGCGTTCTCACACAGACTCGGTCGACATAGATAGGCTAGTCAAACTATCTGGCGGGTGATTACTCGGACAAGTCGATTGCGTAGATAGCTATGCCGTCGCCAAGGTCCTTCAGTTGGCGGATACCTCGGAGTCCGGTCGCATGCGCCACATCCTGCTTGCCGCTGGCGCCACTGAACACCACTGAGCCGTGCGTTTTCAGCGGCGCGAATTGCCATGACGTCGTTTCAAGATCCTTCGCGCCGATCTGCTTTTTGTCTTTCAACCAGTCGGCCAGAATTTCGCGGGTGCCATCCGGAGCGGCGAGGACGATATTGCTGCCGTCGAGGCCAGGAAAGTGGCCGCCGCCGCTGGCACGGTAGTTGTTGGTGACGATGACGAAGGGTTGGTCGGGCGTCACTGGTTTGTCGTGATAGGTGAGCGTGGTGATGCGCTGGCCGACGGGCTTCGATAGGTCGACCACGTAGTGGATACCGCCCTGGATCTGGTCGAAGTTGAAACCAGGGTATTTGTCGTTGATGAGCTGCTGCTCGCCGGCCTTGTTCGGATCGATCTGGTTGAAGCGCTCGGCAGATTTCTCCAGCCATGCCCTGAGGCCGGCACCGTCGGTTTTCACCGCGGCTAGTGTGTTGGGATAGAAGTACAGGTCGGCGGCGCTGCGCAAGGTCAGCGGGCCGGCGGCGACGTCGGTGTAATCGTCGGGGCCGCCGAAGCCGGTGCGGAATGCGGCGGCGCTGGACAGCACCGGTACGTCGCGTAGTTCGGGATGCGTGCGCGGAAGTTCGTTGCGCGCATAGTCGGCTTGCGCCGCGTTGACGGCGGCCAGCGCGGTCATGTTGCCCTCGTCGGCAAAGTAGCTGCTCATGCGTACGGTGCTTTCGCCGATCGGTGTGTTGACGTAGGCGATCGCCGCTACCTGGGTTTTTTCCAGCAGCGGCGCAATCTGCGGATCGGCAGGTACGCAGTCGGGTTTCGCAACAAGCTTGTTTGCGCCAGCGACAGCCGCGCAGATCGGCCGCACTTCGCTGTGCGACTGGCTGCGGTCGATCGCCCAGTGGCCCTGCTGTCGGTCGAGTGTCAGCTGGATTACGCCCAGATCCTTGCCGAAGAAGCCGCCCATCACCGCGGGCACGCCGCGGACGAAGCCGCGCTCGGCATCGACATCTTTCATGCCGGCATAGTGCGGACCGGGGAACTCGGTGTGTGCGTGACCGAGCAGCAGCACGTCGATGCCGGGCACACCGGCCAGGTACCAGCCGCCGTTTTCCATCGCCGACGTGTATGGCGCGGTGTCGAGGCCGCCGTGCAGAATCGCCACGATCAGGTCGGGATGCTGTGCTTGCAGCTGCGGCAGGTATTTCTGCGCGGCCTCGACCACGCCAGTGACGGTGACCTTGCCGGCGAGGTTTTGCTTGTCCCACTGCATGATCGGTGGCGGGGTGAAACCGATGATGCCGATCTTCAGTGGCACTCTGACCTTGCTGCCGTCGGTTGCGTAGGCCTCGATGGTTTTCGTCACCACCGTCCACGGCTGGAAGATCGGCTTGCCGTCGCGCACGCTGTCGACGTTGGCCAGCACCAGCGGAAAATGCGGGCCGGCGCAATGATCAGTGTGGCCGCCGTCGACGTTCATCGGTGTGCCGGTAGCTTGCGAGAGAAAGCGCAGGCCGTAGTTGAACTCGTGATTGCCGGCGGTGCCGCCGTCGTAGCCGACCGCATCCATCGCGCGGTAGATCGCCAGCTCCTGATCGCAGGCGAGGGGTTTCACCAGCGCCTGGTAGTCGGCCAGCACGCTGCCCTGGATGGTATCGCCGCTGTCGAACAGGAAGGTGTTGGGAAACTCCGCGCGGGCGCGGCGGATCAGCGTGGCGGTGCGTTCGTAGCCCAGCGTGCTGTCCGGCTTGAGCTTGTAGTAGTCATAACTCAGGACGTTGGAGTGGATGTCGGTGGTTTCCAGAATCGCCACTTTTGCCTGCATGCCGTCCAGCAGTTTCACGTGTTGGCCGGCGCAGCCGGCGAGCAGGGCGGTTGCCAAGGCGACAAGTGACGCGAAACGTAACGACATAAAGGGGTTCCGATGAATACGTGCAGAAGCTGGAAGCGTGACGACAGGGTGCTGACGCTAGCAGATCGAAATGACGTTTTTTTGCGATGAACTACCCGTGATCAGGAAAAGTGGGCCAGTGCGCAAACAGCAACGCCGCCCGAAGGCGGCGTTGCAATGAATCAACGGCGATGGAATCGGTGCTTATTTTGCCTGGTCAACAATCCATGTCACCGCGGCCTTGACCTGTGCGTCGGTCAGCGCCGGGTTGCCACCCTTGGCCGGCATGAAGTTGCCGTCCGGCCCGTGATAACCCTCGGTAGCGTGCTTGATCAGCGTGTCGAGACCTTCGGCGATACGCGGCGCCCACATCGCCTTGTTGCCGACCTTGGGCGCACCAGCGACGCCAGCGGTATGGCAGCTGGTGCACAGGTTGTCGAAGATGACCTTGCCGTCGGTGGTGCCGCCATAGGCCACCTGCGAGGCAGCGGCCTTGGCGGCGGCATCGGCAGCGGCCTGCATCGCGGCGCGGCCGGTATTGCCGGCATAAACGGCGCCAGCTGGTGTGATGCGATCGACCACCGCAGCCGACTGGTTCGGATCGGTTTCCTTCGGCGCGTGGTCGTAAATCTCGTAGCCGGCGAACATCAATACGACCGTCAGCACAGCAAGGCCGCCGACCATGATGCCAAGCTGACGGATGGTGGTCTTGTCGGAATTGCTCATGGGACCGCTCACGCACGTACTCCTTTCAGTAGGCAGGGCGGTGAGCCAGGGAGGCTGTTCCGGCGTACCTGATTAGCTGTTCTGTTGCACCGGTGGTATGGCGAGGCCAGAACCGCCGTAGTCGCGGGTCAGGCCGTTGCGCGAGGTTGCCATGCCCGCTCAAAGGCAACCAGCGCCGGATTATAGACGAAGCGTGCGGCAAGTTTCAGGCCTCCGCGGACTAACATCACGGATGTGCTGCTTCGACAGCTGGGCGAGCGCGGCGCATGAACGATGTCGCAAAAACGAGGTCTGCAAATATCGAACCCTGCCATCGGTCATGCTCTACCCCTGTCAACTGGCATTGTTCAAGTTCGTTCCACTGCACCTATGCTTTCACCCCAGAGGAGTCTGTCGGCCATTGTGTCGACCGGGTGAGACCCGACAAACTTCAGACACACAAGCCGTGCATGCTGGACTGGTGTATGGCACCCCGTTGTGGACCCCGTTGCCGCGCTGTTTCAAGTCCAGGAGTTTTACATGTCGCGTTTTTGGAAGATCACCCTGATCGTTATTGCCGTGATCGTGGTGGCTTTAGTGGGCTTCCGACTGCTGCACAAGCCGGCAGAGACGGCCGGTGGCCATCATCGTCATGGCGCGGGTGCCGATAGCAGTGCAGCGGCCAAGGGCCAGGATGCGCAGGGCGACAAGGATGCCGCGCCGGTGCCGGTCACCGTGCAGCCGGTGGTCAGCCAGAACGTGCCGATCTATCTCACCGGCCTGGGCACGGTGCAGGCGCTCAATACGGTGACCATCAACCCACAGGTCGGCGGCGAAATGATGACGCTGAACTTCACCGAGGGTCAGTCGGTGAAGAAGGGTGATGTGCTGGCGCAGATCGATCCACGCACCTACCAGGCCAATTACGACCAGGCCCTCGCCAAGCAGAAACAGGACGAAGCGCTGCTGGGCACGGCGCAAAGCACGCTCAAGCGAAACCAGGCGCTGGTGGCGCAAGGCTATGTCGCCGCGCTGGATATGGACACCTACCGCAACACCGTGGCGTCGGACACGGCCACCGTCGCGTCTGACGCTGCCTCGGTCAAGTCGGCCAAGGTGCAGCTCGATTACACCAAGATCATCTCGCCGTGCGATTGCGTCACCGGTATCCGCAGCGTCGATCCGGGCAACGTGGTGACCACCACCACGGCGATCGTCACGTTGACCCAGATCCATCCGATCTACGTAATCTTCTATTTGCCCGAGCAGAATCTGGAAACCGTGCGCAATGCGATCAAGGGTGGCGCCCAGCTCGAGGTGGCGGCGCTGGACAAGACCGACGCGCATCCGCTGGCGAGCGGCGGCGTACTGCAGGTGATCGACAACCAGATCAATACCACCACCGGCACGTTCAAGCTGCGCGCGCAGTTCCCGAATCTGGACAGCAACCTCTGGCCGGGTCAGTTCATCAACACCCAGCTGAAGGTGAGCACCACGGCCGGTGGTTTGGTGATCCCGGCGCAGGCGGTGCAACGTGGTCCGGACGGCGACTACGTCTATCAGCTGCAGGACGACAAGACGGTCAAGATGCAGCCGGTGACCGTGGCCAACGAAGTGGGTGCCAGCAACGTGATGATCAGCAAGGGTCTGGCGGTTGGCGATCAGGTGGTGACCGAAGGCCAGTTCCGGCTCAAGCCCGGCAGCAAGGTCCAGGCGCTGAAACCTGGCGAAGTGCCGCCTGCACCCAGCGATGCCGAGTTGAAGGCCAAGCAGAAGAGTGGTGGCGGCCGTCGTGGCGGTGGCTGACGAATTGCGCTTCATCCGGCGGGTGATCGCGGCGAAGTCGCCGGTCACCCGCGACAGCCTGCCTTTGCGTAGCGCCATCGCGCAAGGTTCATTGACGGTCGCTCACGACCACGCCAGCTGACGGTTACCACACGCCATGGGATTTTCGACCCTCTTCATCCGCCGACCGATCGCCACCTCGCTACTGATGGTGGCGGTACTGCTGCTCGGCATCCTTGGCTACCGTGAGCTGCCGGTATCGGCGCTGCCCGAAATCGAGGCGCCCAGCCTGGTCGTGACCACGCAGTATCCCGGTGCCAGCGCCGCGACCATGGCGTCACTGGTGACCACGCCGCTGGAACGCAACCTGGGCCAGATTTCCGGCCTGGCGATGATGACCTCCGATTCGTCGGCGGGTCTGTCGACCATCGTGCTGCAGTTCAACATGGATCGCGACATCGATATTGCCGCGCAGGACGTGCAGTCCGAGCTCAACCAGGCGCGTGGCACGCTGCCCAGCACTTTGCCGTATCCGCCGGTGTACAACCGGGTGAACCCGGCCGATGCGCCTATCCTCACCCTGCAGCTCACGTCCGACTCGTTGCCACTGCGTGACGTCAACAATTACGCCGACTCGATCCTGGCGCAGAAGCTGGCGCAGGTGCAGGGCGTAGGTCTGGTGTCAATCGCCGGCAACGTGCGCCCGGCCGTGCGTGTGCAGGTGAATCCGGCGCAGCTGGCCAACCTCGGCCTGACGATGGAGGACGTGCGCAACGCGCTTACCGAGGCCAACGTCAACGCGCCCAAGGGCACGCTCAATGGCGCCACGCAGAGTTACAGCATCGGCACCAACGATCAGCTGGCGACTGCCGAGGAATACAAGAGCACCATCATCAGCTACAGCAACAACGCGCCGGTGCGCCTGTCCGACGTAGCCAGCGTGGTTGACGGCGTGGAGAACGACCAGCTAGCCGCCTGGGCCAACGGCAAATCGGCCGTGCTGCTGGACATCCGTCGCCAGCCCGGTGCGAATATCGTGCAGACGGTGCAGTCGATCCGGCAGATCCTGCCGCAGCTGAAGGCGGTGTTGCCGGCCGATGTGCATCTGGATGTGTTCGCCGACCGCACGGTGACCATCCGTGCCTCGGTGCACGATGTGGAGATGACACTCTTGATCACCATCGGCCTGGTGGTGGCGGTGATCTTCGTGTTCCTGCGTCGGTTGTGGGCCACGGTCATTCCGTCGGTGGCCGTGCCGCTGTCCCTGCTGGGCACGTTTGCGGTGATGTCGTTCACCGGCATGTCGTTGGACAACCTGTCACTGATGGCGCTGGCGGTGGCCACGGGCTTCGTGGTGGACGATGCGATCGTGATGATCGAGAACATCGTGCGCTATATCGAACAAGGCATGGACGGCAAGGAAGCGGCGGAAGTCGGCGCCAAGGAAATCGGCTTCACCGTGCTGTCGTTGACGGTATCGCTGGTCGCGGTATTCCTGCCATTGCTGCTGATGCCTGGTGTTACCGGCCGGCTGTTCCACGAGTTTGCCTGGGTGCTGACTATCGCGGTGGTCATCTCGATGCTGGTGTCGCTGACACTGACGCCGATGATGTGTGCATATCTGCTGAAGGCCGACGCTTTGCCCCACTCCGATGAAAGCTGGAGTGATGACGTGCATGAGCGTCACGCCACGGCAGGCAAGAAAAATGCGTGGACGCGCATCGTCGGCGGCTACGAGCGTTCGCTCGACTGGATTCTCGACCACCAGCGGCTGACCATGGTGGTCGCGGGTATCACCGTGTTCATCACCATCATTCTGTACATCATCATTCCCAAGGGTCTGCTGCCGGAGCAGGACACCGGCATGATCACCGGCGTGGTGCAGGCCGATCAGAACGTGGCGTTTCCGCAGATGGAGCAACGTACGCAGGCGGTGGCCAATGCGCTGCGCAAGATCGATGGTGTGGCCGGTGTGGCGGCGTTTATCGGCGCGGGTTCGGTCAATCCGACCTTGAACCAGGGCCAGCTCAGCATCGTGCTGAAGGATCGTGGTGATCGCGCCAATCTCGATACCATGGTCGCCAACCTGCAGCAGGCCGCGGCCAATATTCCCGGCGTCGCGCTTTACCTGAAACCGGTGCAGGACGTGACGCTGGACAGCCAGGTGTCGGCCACCGAATACCAGTACTCGCTGTCCGACGTGAACTCGACCGAGCTGTCCGGCTACGCCAGCCAGATGACCCAGGCGCTGCGCCAGCGGCCTGAACTCGCAGACGTCGACAACAATCTCGCCGATCAAGGCACGGCGCTCAAGCTCACCATCGACCGCGACAAGGCCAGCCGCCTCGGTGTGCCGGTGCAGACCATCGACGACACGCTGTACGACTCGTTCGGCCAGCGCCAGATCTCGACCATCTTCACCCAGCTCAACCAGTATCGCGTGGTGCTCGAAGTGGCGCCGCAGTTCCGCAACAGCACGGCGCTGCTGAATCAGTTGGCGGTGAAGAGCAATGGCAACGGTGCGCTGACCGGCAGCAATGCCACCAGCTTCGGTCAGGCTGCTTCGAGCAATTCGTCCACCAGCACCGGCGTCGGCGTCGCCAATACCGGCGTGATCATCGGCACGGGCGGCATTATTCCGCTCGCCTCGCTGGCTTCATCGGTTGTCACCACGGCACCGCTGGTGGTCAGTCACTCGCAACAGCTGCCGGCGGTGACGTTATCGTTCAATCTGGCGCCTGGTTATTCGTTGTCGCAGGGTGTCGATGCGATTCACGAGGTCGAGCAGCAACTGAAATTTCCGGCGCAGGTACGCGGACAGTTCATCGGCAAGGCTGCCGAATTCTCCAACAGCCTCGGTGACGAAGTGCTATTGCTGCTGGCCGCGATCATCGTGATCTACATCGTGCTTGGCGTGCTGTACGAGAGTTACATCCATCCGCTGACGATCATCTCCACGTTGCCGCCGGCGGGTGTGGGTGCGTTGCTGGCGCTTATCCTGTGCGGCATGAGCCTGTCGGTGGATGGCATCGTCGGCATCGTGCTGCTGATCGGTATCGTCAAGAAAAACGCAATCATGATGATCGACTTCGCGATCGAGGCGAAGCGCACCGGCCTCAGCGCGCGTGATGCGATTCGTCGTGCCTGCCTGTTGCGCTTTCGTCCGATCATGATGACTACTGCTGCGGCCATGCTCGGCGCGTTGCCACTGGCTTTGGGCAACGGCATCGGCTCGGAGCTGCGTCGTCCGCTGGGTGTGTCGATTGTCGGCGGTCTGCTGTTGTCGCAACTGGTCACGCTATACACCACGCCAGTGATTTATCTGCATATGGAACGGTTCTCCGACTGGATGGAGGCGCGCCGCGAGCGGCGTGCGCTGGCCCATGCGCAGGCACCGAGCCGGGTGCGGAGAACGACGTGAGTCCAGCGGTCCGATGGCGGCCGTTCCGCGATGCGCGGACGGCGCGAAGCGAAAGGGGCGCGGCGCGAGCTGTTCGCCCCTTTCGACTTGATGGCGGTGCGCTCGCATGCTGGGTGATGAGCACGTTGCGCCGCACATTTTTGTCCCCCTTTCGAGTTAAAAAATTTTTGTGCGAACTGTTTTCCAGACTCAACCTTTTCAGCCTGTGGACGTTGATGGCTGCATGAGCCTTCACCTTTCGCACGTCGCCGTTGCGCATCATTTCACGGCATGAATATCTCCGGACCGTTCATCCGTCGTCCGATCGGCACCTCACTCTTGGCCATCGGCGTGTTTGTGGTCGGTGTGATCTGCTACGCGTTGCTCGGCGTGGCCGCACTGCCGGATATCCAGGTGCCGGTGATCTTTGTGCAGGCCAGCCAGGCCGGCGCCAGTGCAGGCACCATGGCGTCCACCGTCGCCGCACCGCTGGAGCGCCATCTGGGCCAGGTGACTGGCGTCGATACGCTGCGCTCCTCCAGTTCGCTGGGCAGCACCCAGGTGTTCATGATCTTCGACGGCGGCCGCAATCTCGACGCCGCGGCGCGCGACGTACAGGCAGCGATCAACGCGGCGCAGTCCGATCTTCCCTCCGGCCTCAACAGTCCACCCAGTTACGAGAAGGCCAATCCCAACGACGACCCGATCATTGCCTTCGCGCTGACTTCGGATACGCAGTCCTCGCGTGACCTGTATGACGTGGCCGATTCGCTGCTGGCGCAGCGGCTGCGCCAACTGGAAGGTGTGGCTTCGGTGGATATCGCGGGTGCATCGACGCCGGCCGTGCGCGTCGATGTCAACCTGCGCGCGCTGAACGCCATGGGATTGTCGCCCGACGATCTGCGCAATTCGCTGACTGCCGCCAACGTTACCTCGCCGCAGGGTTTCCTGTCGGACGGTCAGACCACCATGGCGGTAACGGCCAACGACGCCCTGCACGTCGCTGACGATTTTTCCAGCCTGATCATCTCCAACCAGAACGGTGTGGTGGTGCGTCTGTCCGACGTGGCCAAGGTCTACGACGGCCAGCAGGACGCGTATCAGGCGGCCTGGTTTCAGGGCAAGCCTGCGGTGCTGATGTACGTCTACAAGCAGTCCGACGCCAACATCATCGGTACGGTGGATCGGGTCAAGGCGGCGATTCCCGAGTTGCGCGGTTTCCTGCAACCAGGCACCACGCTGACGCCCTATTTCGACGGCACGCCGACTATCCGTGCTTCGCTGCACGAGGTGCAGGCCACGCTGCTGATCAGCCTGGCCATGGTGGTGTTGGTGATGGCGATGTTCCTGCGCCGTCTTGCGCCCACGATGATCGCCGCGCTGACGGTGCCGCTGTCGCTGGCCGGCGCGGCCATGATGATGTACATCTTCGGCTACACGCTCAACAACCTCACCTTGCTGGCGCTGGTGATCGCGATCGGGTTCGTGGTCGATGATGCGATTGTGGTGATCGAGAACGTCGTGCGGCATATCGATCAGGGCATGACGCGCATGGAAGCCGCGCTGGCCGGCGCACGCGAGATCGGCTTCACTATCGTGTCGATCACCGCTTCGCTGGTGGCGGTGTTCATCCCGTTGCTGTTCATGGGTGGCATCACGGGCATGTTCTTCAAGGAGTTCACGATGACGCTGGTGGCGGCGATCGTGATCTCGGCGCTGGTCTCGCTGACCCTGACACCGTCGCTGTGCGGTCTGTTCCTGAAAGGTCACAGCGAACCGGAGAAGCCCTCGCGGCTGAATCTTGCGCTGGAATCGATGCAGGACAAGATGCTTGCGGTCTACACCCGCGCATTGGATTTCTCGCTGCGCCATGCGCTGATGCTGGCGCTGACGCCGCTGATTCTGGTGGGCGTGACTCTGTTCCTGTTCACCCAGGTCAAGGCCAGCCTGTTTCCCCCGCAGGACACCGGGCTGATTCGCGGCCGTGCCACCTCCGGTGCGACCGTGTCGTTTCAGGATTCGGTCAGTCGCCAGCAGCGCCTGATCGACATGTTGCTGAGGGATCGCGATGTGGCCACCGTCGGCTCGCGGCTGGGCAGCAGCCGGCAGGGTGCCAGTGGCCTGTTCGACATCCAGTTGAAGACCCGCGCCGAGGGTCGCAAGGACGATACCTTCGCAGCACTCGCGCGGCTGAGCGCCAAGGCCGCGCGCTATCCCGACCTCAATGTGCGGTTGCGCCCGATCCAGGATCTGCCCAGCTTTGGTGGCGGGGGCAGCAATCAGGGTGCGCAGTACCAAGTGTCGCTGCAGGGCGACGACTTGACCGAGCTGCAGACCTGGCTACCAAAGCTGGTGACCGAGCTGCGGAAAAATCCCAAGCTCAGGGACGTTGGCAGCGACATCGATGACGCCGGGCTGGAGCAGGACATCATCGTCGACCGCGACAAGGCCTCGCGGCTGGGGCTGTCGATCGGCACGATCGATGGTGCGCTGTACGACGCCTTCGGCCAGCGCCAGGTGTCGACGATCTACTCCGATCTCAACCAGTACAAGGTGGTGATCAACGCGCTGCCGAACCAGACCGCATCACCGGCTTCGCTGGACAAGACTTATGTGAAGTCGACCAGTGGCCAGATGATTCCGCTGACCGCATTCGCGCACCAGCAGGCGGGCTTGGCGCCGACCCAGGTGACCCACGAAAACCAGCAGACCACGATGGATCTGAGCTTCAACCTGGCACCGGGCATCAGCCAAGGCGAGGCGCTGGAGATCATCCAGGCGACCGCCAGCGACATGCGCATGCCCGGCGACATGAAGCTCAACATCGGCAGCGATTTCCGTCGTTTCCAGCAGTCGCAGAGCGGCATGTTGTGGCTGGTCGCGGCGGCGATCATCACGGTCTATATCGTGCTGGGCATGCTTTACGAGAGCCTGATTCACCCGGTGACGATCCTCTCGACGCTGCCCGCAGCTGGTGCTGGTGCGCTGCTGGCGCTGTGGATCACCGAGACCGAGTTGTCGGTGATCGCGCAAATTGCCCTGGTGCTGTTGATCGGTATCGTCAAGAAAAACGCGATCATGATGATCGACTTCGCGCTGGTGGCCGAGCGCGAGCACCACAAGCCGCCGCTGGAAGCCGTGCGCGAGGCCTGCCTGGTGCGCTTCCGTCCGATCATGATGACGACGATGGTGGCGATTCTCGCTGCGCTGCCGATCGCCATTGGCCTGGGCGAAGGTTCCGAGCTGCGTCGTCCGCTGGGTATCGCGATGATCGGCGGCCTGTTGATTTCACAGAGCCTGACCCTGCTCAGCACGCCAGCGCTATATGTGATCTTCTCTTGTCTCTCTGCGCACTGGAAAAGCTGGCGGGTGCGACGGCGTGAGCGCGCCCGGTCAAGGCGCCTCGTGAGCGTCAGGGGCTGAGTCGAGGGAGAATGTCGTCCACGTATCAACTGACGTAGGCGGATGGCCCATTAGCTCCGTTCATCGATGCTCACAAATGGTTAACCAACAACAGGTTATGAGTGGTGAGGCTTGGACGTCGGTTATCATGGAGCGAGGAGCTATAAACCGGTTTTGACGATGCCCATCGGTTGCAGTTGCAACTCGATCCCTGGATATTCCATTCCGTTTTTGTTCTGAAGGTTTACGTAGACGATCGACCCTGAAACAGGCCATCTTCTACAACAGCGGTGGCAAGTGATAGCCTGTACGTGGTTGCCTGGCAGTTTTACGGCAGCGCCGATGCATGGAAGCCGTTTTTGATGCCCGTCGTGATCAGCTTATGGACCCCGATCGGATCAAACCCGGTCAGATGTAAAAATTTCCTTCCAACCCTAAATCTGGAGATGTTGTATGAAGATGACCCGCACCCTGATCTGCGCCGCCTCGCTGGCCGCCGTCCTGTCCCTGAGCGCCTGCGGCAAGAGCGATGATTCCGCTTCGGCACCGGCTGATTCGACCCCGCCGGCCGCTGCTACCGCTGCACCGGCAGCAGCACCGACTCCGGCTCCGGCTTCCACCGCTGCCATGGCACCAGCCAGCACCGCTGCGGCACCGGCCAGCACCGCTGCAGCTCCGGCGAGCGCCTCTACCGCTGGGCAGTAATTTGCCTTGGCGGTACAGAGAGACTGACTGAAGGCCATTCTGTGGCAATCAGTCAGTTGCTCGAAAAATAAAAAGAGCGCGGTTATCCGCGCTCTTTTTATTTGGGCCAAGTGACGGTGGCGTTAGTTGGACGAATCACCGGTTGCGAGCCCAGCTGAAGTTGAGCGTCCGGCGTCCGCGTACGCATACCATTGCGCAGTGCCTCAAAACGTCGCTGCGTGAATCCGGCATGGTCAGCGAGGTCTATTCGGGCGAAAATGGGCGTCTTGTGTTTGCCCGGGACGGCGCCATGTCCGTCCTGACATTTTTGCAGGTCCTGATTTACCAGCCGGAGATTTCCATGTCTGACAGCAAGCCCACGCCGCCGACCGGTGGCAGCAAGATCACCATTACCGACGGCGAGCTGCACGTGCCGAACCAGCCGATCGTGCCCTTCATCGAAGGCGATGGTATCGGTCCAGACATCTGGAAGGCTTCCGTGCGCGTGCTTGACGCCGCCGTGGCCAAGGCCTACGGCGGCCAGCGCAAGATCCACTGGATGGAAATCCTGGCGGGCGAGAAGGCATTCAACGAAACCGGCAGCTGGCTGCCGGAGGAAACCGTCGAGGCCTGCCGCGACTACCTCGTCTCGATCAAGGGTCCGTTGACCACGCCGGTCGGTGGCGGCATCCGCTCGCTCAACGTGGCACTGCGCCAGCAACTGGACCTTTACACCTGCCTGCGCCCGGTGCGCTGGTTCAAGGGCGTGCCATCGCCGGTGAAAAAGCCGGAAGACGTCGATATGGTGATCTTCCGCGAGAACTGCGAAGACATCTACGCCGGCATCGAATTCCAGGAAGGCACCGACGACGCGAAGAAATTCATCAAGCTGCTGCAGGACAACTTCCCGGACCGCTTCAAGAAGATCCGTTTCCCGGAAACGTCCGGCATCGGCATCAAGCCGGTTTCGAAGGAAGGTACCGAGCGCCTGGTGCGCGCCGCGTTCAAGTACGCCATCGACAACGACCGTAGGTCGGTGACCTTGGTGCACAAGGGCAACATCATGAAGTACACCGAAGGCGCGTTCCGCGACTGGGGCTACGCTCTGGCCAAGAACGAGTTCGGCGCGGTCGAGCTGGACGGCGGCCCGTGGATGAGCTTCAAGAACCCGAATACCGGCAAGGACATTGTGGTCAAGGACGTGATCGCCGATGCGTTCCTGCAGCAGATCATGACTCGCGCTGCGGAGTACGACGTGGTCGCCACGCTCAACTTGAACGGTGACTACATCTCCGACGCACTGGCCGCTGAAGTCGGCGGTATCGGTATCGCGCCGGGCGGCAATATCAACTACATCACCGGCCATGCGGTGTTCGAGGCCACTCACGGCACGGCACCGAAGTATGCCGGCCAGGACAAGGTCAACCCAGGTTCGGTGATCCTGTCCGGTGAGCTGCTGCTGCGTCACCTCGGCTGGAACGAGGCCGCCGACAAGATCATCGAGGCGATGGACAAGGTGATCGCCGCCAAGACAGTGACCTACGACTTTGCCCGCATGATGGACGGCGCCAAGGAAGTGAAGTGCTCCGAGTTCGGCGACGCGCTGATCGCAGCACTATGACGACTCCGTTCGGAGTTTGATTTAAAAGGGGCCGCGAGTGCGGCCCCTTTTTATGAGCATATACCGGTATGGGTCATCGCTTTGTGGCCTGCGCATGCGATGGCGTTGCCATACGCTTTTTTGATCGCCACGCCGCTGTTGGGTTTCGCATCCGCGATTCGCCGTTACCCGACCGAGGGCTAGGCAAAACGCAAGGCGCGCAATCGCGTCGAACAGTCTTCCTGACTCAAGCGCACAATGAATTTCATGCAGCGGCTGGCACTAGACTAAGCTGATGGACCCACCGCAAGACACGCAAGGTCAGTCGGTTGCCGTTTCGCAGGCGCATGCTGCGGCGGCGCTGTTGGTGGATGCGTTTGCGGACTACAACGCCCGTTTCGCAGACATCACGCGCCGGGCGCGTCGGCGTTTCGAGCGGCGCGATTGGCACGGCAGCAGTCTGGATGCACGCCAGCGCATCGATCTGTACGACATCTGCATCCGTGAAACCCAGGGACGGCTTGATGGGCTGCTCGACGACCGCGTGCGCTCGCGTCTGCTTTGGGTCGCCATGCGCCATGCCTACGAGAAACAGATAGCCCGATTGCCCGACCGCGAGTTTTACAAGACCTGGTTCAACTCACTTTCGCGCCGCCACTTCCATACCCGCGGTCTGGCATCGGATATCGAATTCGTGGCGCTGGAGCGTGAGCCGGACTCCGAAGGCAGCGATGTGGCGCCACATCGGCATTACGAAGTGCAAGGCGACTTGCCTTCTGCCTGCGAACGCCTGCTGAAGGATGCCGCGTTTGCCTACGCTGATCCCGCTGGCTGTGCGGCAACATTGGCACGCACGCTGGAGGCGCGACTGCACGCGGCAGGTCTGCCGACCGTTGAAGTGATCGATCTGCTGCAGGCGATTTTCTATCGCGACCGCCGCGCGTATCTGGTCGGACGCTTGCGTGTCGGACACCGGCGACATCCGCTGGTGATCGCGCTGACGCATGCCGCCGATGGCGTACAGGTGGATGCGCTGCTGACTGTGCGCGAGCACATCTCGATCCTGTTCGGCTATGCGCGCAGTTATTTTCATGCCGACATCGGCAACGTAGGTGCGGTCGTTGCCTTTGTGCGGGCGCTGCTGCCACACAAACCGCTGGAAGAGCTTTACGCCGTGTTGGGTCGGGCCAAACAGGGCAAAACCGAGCGTTACCGGCGCGTATTCAGCCATCTGGCCATCCATCCGCAGGAGCGCCTGGTCCATGCTGACGGCAAGCGCGGCATGGTGATGGCGGTGTTCACCCTGCGTGATCTGCCGGTGGTATTCAAGTTGATCCGTGACCGCTTCGCGTGGCCCAAGGACACGGTGCGCAAGCAGGTGGAGGAGAAATACCGGCTGGTGTTTCATCACGATCGCGTGGGTCGGTTGATTGACGCCCAGGAATTTGGCCAGCTGCGTTTTTCGCTGCATCAGTTCGACGAAAAGCTGCTGCAGGAGTTGCTGGACGAATGTGCTGAAAGCGTGCGCGTGGACGGCAACGAACTGGTGATCGCGCACTGCTACGTCGAGCATCGGTTGCGCCCGATGGATCTGTACGTGCGCGAGGTCGATCCGATCGAGGCGGCGCGTGCGATGCGCGACTACGGCCAGGCGATCAAGGATTTGGCCGGCAGCAATATCTTTCCCGGCGATCTGCTGCTGAAAAACTTCGGTATCTCGCGCAACGGGCGCGCGGTGTTCTACGACTACGACGAACTGTGCATGTTGGGCGAGTGCCATTTCCGCGCGTTACCAAAGCAGCACGAGGACGATGAAATGCAATCGCTGCAGGATTCCGTCTACGCCGCACCGGAGGACGTGTTTCCCGAGCTTTTCGTCAACTTTCTTGGCGTGCCCGCGCCGTTGCGTGCGGCGCTGATCGAAGCGCATGGCGAGATTTTCGATCCGGCGTGGTGGCGCAGCCTGCAGGATCGCCTGCGCGCAGGTGATTACGTCGATGTGCCGCCGTACCCCGCCGAAACGCGCCTCGCCCATCAGTGCGCTCTGCCTGGGCGGGAAGAAGCCTCGCAGTGAAACGGGTCCGTACAGGGATCATGAACGTCGGATGTTTTTATTCGCGCATGTGCGCACCTTCAGCGAAAATTGCGGTCAATAGCTGCGACCAAACGGTCAAGCGACTCGGGAAATCCACCATGCGCGTTGTATTGGCACTTTGCCTGTCTGCCCTGTCCCTCAGCCTGTCGGCGCAGACAGCGCCTGCTGCTCCGGCATCACCCTCCAGCGTGACCGACCTGGCTGCCGTGGCCGTCAGTGGCGTGCAGCCCGGTCCCGGGCTTTGGAAGGTCAGCAAGGGCGGTCATACGATGCTGCTGCTCGGCGTGATCTCGCCGCTGCCGGAGCTGATGCAGTGGCGGTCGGCCGATGTCGAAACCGCTATCGCCGGCTCGCAGCAGGTGCTGCAGCTACCCGACGTCAAGCTGAAAGTGGACGTGAGTTTCTTCGGTAAACTGTTTCTGCTGCCGTCGGCGTACAGCGCGCGCAAGAATGACAACGGCGCCAGCCTGCAGCAGGTGCTCCCTGCGCCGATGTTTGCGCGTTGGGAGGTGCTGAAGGCCAAGTACATTGGGAAAGATGCCGGCATCGAACGGTGGAAGCCGATCTTCGCCGCCCAGGAACTGTACAAGAAAGCGATCAAGGCGAATCAGTTGAGCAAATCCGGTGGCGTGCAGTCGAACATCGATGCGCTGGCCAAAAAGTACAACGTGCCGGAAACCTCCACCGACTACCCGCTGGTGATCGAGCACCCGCATGATGCGATCAAGGCGTTCAAGGCATCCGGGCTGGACGATATGGCCTGCTTTGGCCACACGCTGGATGCGATCGAGCAGGACATGCCAACGATGACCGTGCGGGCCAATGCATGGGCCACCGGCGATCTGGATGCGCTGCGCAAACTGCCCGACAGTGACCGCCGCGGTACCTGCGTCAGTGCGATTACCGATGCAGAATTTGCGCGCAAGCTTGGTCTGTCAGACGTGCCTGCGCGAATGGAGGACAACTGGCTGGCCACGGCCCGTGCGTCGCTGGCAAAGAATGCGCAAACCTTTGCGATGCTGCCGATCAAGGAGCTACTGTCGGCCGATGGCTACCTGTCCAAGCTCAAGGCCGAGGGTTATCAGGTCGAGGCGCCGGATGCCGACGATAGCGATGATGCCGGCCCGGCATCGGCGACCACATCTGCACCAAGCACGTCCGTCCCTGGCACGGCAGCGAGCGTGGTTCACTAAGGTAGCTGTTGCGATAACTTCGAATGACCATGCGTCGTTTGCAATGTTAGTCAGAGGCATTGGGAGAAAGTACGCGGATGTTCATCCATCGACGTATCGCCCATCGATTGATCGTTCTGTTGTTGCTTGCAGGCACGGCTCCGCTGGCTGCGGCTTTTGATGCGCCCGCACCCGCATCGTCAGCGCTGCCGCCGCCGGGACAGGTTACCGAGCTGCAAGGCGTCAGCGTCAGCGGTGTGCAGCCGGGGCCCGGTCTGTGGAAAGTCAGTAAGGGTGATCACGTGCTGTGGGTGTTGGGTACGCTGGAGCTGCTGCCCAAAGGCATGGTCTGGCAGGCGCGCGACGTGCAGGCAGCGATCGCCGATTCGCAGCAGGTGCTGGATAAACCGCAGTTCAAGGTGGATGCCAAGTTGGGCTTTTTCGGCACGCTCGGCATCCTCCCCAGCCTGATCGGTGTGCGCAACAATCCCGATGGCAAGCATCTGGTCGATGTGGTGCCGCCGGATCAGTACGCGCACTGGCTGGTGCTGAAAAAGAAATATCTTGGCTGGGATAACGGTGTCGAAAAACAGCGACCGATTTTCGCTGCCTTTGCGCTGTTTCTCGCGGCGATCAAACAGGCTGATCTGACCGACGACATGATCGATCCGCTGATCAAGAAGGCGGCAGCGCAGCACGATCTGAAACCTACCCCGATCAATTACACGGTTGTGGTCGATCAACCGAAAGCCATCGTGAAGGATTTCAAGAAAGGTCCGCTGGAGGATGGGGATTGCTTCGCCAAAACGCTCGATCATCTCGATAGCGATGTGGCGCTGATGCGCGCACGCGCCAACGCATGGGCCACCGGCGATCTGGATGCGTTGCGCCGCTTGCCACTCAGCAATCAGTTGCAGGTCTGCCTCGCGGCACTCAATCAGTCGGCTATCTCACACGAGTTGGGCTTGACGGATATTGAAGCGAATATCGAATCGACCTGGGCAGCAGCTGCCATCAAGGCACTCGGCAACAACCGTGTGACCTTTGCCCAGCTGCCTATGGAACGACTGCTTGGCAAGCATGATTATCTGGCCCCATTGCAGGCGCAGGGTTATACGGTGACATTGCCGGAAGGCTTGACCGATGCGGCGCCGGAGTCGGCAGTTGCACCCGCGTTAACGGCAAAGGCAGCGAGCACCACTGGCGCTCGGCCCCGCTGAACTTCCCGCGCTTTTATCCGCCGAGCGTTGCCACAAGCTCACTCACTTGCGGAATTCAGTCGCGCTATCTCGTTGTCACTCAGGCTGAGCTCCGCGGCACCGACCAGCTCGTGCAACTGTTCCACGCTGGTTGCACTGGCAATCGGCGCGGTGATGCCGGGTCGCGCCATCAGCCATGCAAGGGCAACCTGCGCCGGTTTGGCATGGTGCGTTGAGGCCACTTCATCCAGTGCCGCCAGAATCTGCATGCCGCGCGGATTGAGATACTTCTTCACCGCACCGCCGCGAACGCTGCTCTTGGCCAGGTCGCTCTCGCTGCGATACTTGCCGCTGAGAAAGCCGCTGGCCAGCGAGTAGTAGTTGATGACGCCGATGTTTTCGCTGCGGATCAGCGGTTCGAGATCCTTTTCGTAACCCGTGCGATCAATCAGGTTGTAGTCCGGCTGCAGGCTTTCGTAGCGCGGCAGGTTGTACTCGCGCGATACCTTCAAAGCCTCGGCGAGGCGGTCAGCGCTGTAGTTGGATGCACCGATCACGCGCACCTTGCCGGATTCGATCAATCGCGCGAATGCCTCCAGCGTTTCCGCGAGAGGCGTGCTGGCATCGTCTTCATGCGCCTGGTAAAGATCGATGTGGTCGGTCTGCAGTCGTTTCAACGAGCTATCCACAGCCTGCATAATATTCACCGGCGACAGACCCGGCTGATCAGTCCACTTGCCCACCTTGGTGGCGATCACCACCTTGTCGCGCTTGCCTGATTGCTTCAGCCACTTGCCGATGATCGTTTCCGACTCGCCGCCACGGTTGCCCGGCACCCATGCCGAATAGACGTCGGCTGTATCGATCAGATTAAAGCCGGCATCGACGAAGGCATCGAGCAGCTCGAACGAGCGCTTTTCGTCAGCGCTCCAGCCGAACACGTTGCCGCCGAAGGCGAGCGGCGCAATAGAAAGTGCTGATTTGCCAAGT
>Ga0302228_10000730_pt1 | contig 26080 bp, 25 predicted proteins | sample II_Palsa_N1_2_FD_193519 | JGI IMG/M metagenome (GOLD analysis project Ga0302228, IMG submission 193519) | Peat permafrost microbial communities from Stordalen Mire near Abisko, Sweden - II_Palsa_N1_2 | ecosystem: Environmental > Terrestrial > Soil > Palsa > Peat permafrost | place: Sweden... | reverse complement strand
GATCAGCCCGGCGTCGTTCATCAACTGCGCGACGTGTGCCACGCGGCGGATATTCTCACGCCGGTCTTCCTTGGTAAAACCGAGATCGCTGCCGAGACCATGCCGAACGTTGTCGCCGTCCAGCACGTAGCACGGATGGCCTAACTCGATCAGCCGGCGTTCCAGTTCATAGGCAATCGTGGATTTACCCGCCCCGGACAAGCCGGTGAGCCAGACCGTGACGGCCTTCTGCCTGAACATGTGTGCCCGGTCTTGATCGCTGACGGTACCGCTGACGCGTTGCAGGAACGCTCGCACCGGTTTCGCGGTGGCGATGGAGCGGCATTCTTCGGAGTTGGTTTGGGCGCCTGAGGAGGTGTCCGGAGAGTCCGGCGTGGCGTCGTAAAGGGTGCGGGCGTAGGCTGGCGAATTGTCCACTTTAGCGATTCCCGCAGAGGTCGATTCCGGTTGAGGGGCCGAGGCTACCTGTCTCAATCTCGATGCAGCGGAAACGGACCACGCGTGCTGGATCGCGTTCCGGCGGATGAAACGACAGGATTCGTAGGGGCATGATGTGCAACCCGCGAGATTACAGTCCGTAAATTCTACTGTGTGATAAGTATTCCATCTGTAACGTTTAATTACGTTAGTAATACGCCGGTGACGATTTTGTAGGGACGCGGGCGCTTCAGGCGAGACGTGTGATCGTCCGTAACATGATGACCTTGCGAGCCGCGAACGAACCGTGCGCGTGCGAAGTGAGGCATGGCTATCCGGTCACGTTGTGAGGATAGAGGCGCGCGATGTCGGTTCGGAAACGTTTGCGTCCGCAAGATAGAAGCAATGCAAGACGGCGGAGATCAAATCGACGCCAAGGCCATGCGCTGGAAGCTTGAGGGGATGGGGTTAATCAGGTGCGCCGGCGAAACGCCCCGGAGGGAGGTGAGGGCATCACCTTAACCGGGCGGGTTGCGCGGAATCCAGCGGCGCGCGCAAGCAGATGAAAGGCGAGCGTGGGTATTGAGTAAGCTTCAAGGCGACGTTCGGCGAGCCGGCCTTTGCCGCCCCGACTCCCCGATCCGCGCCCACTCGCGCCCTCAGTGCCGCGCCTCTCCCGGCGGCGCATCCTTGGCGCTGCCGAGCGGCGTTTCTTCTTCGCTGCTGCGCGCCCAGAAAAACCGGTCCGGAAGATACGCGCCCATGCCGGGACGAAACGCAGCGCGCATGGCCTGATACAGATACTCCTGCGCTTCGCGCACGGCTTCGGCCGGGTCCTGGCCGTTCGCGAGCAAGGCCGCGATTGCGGCGCCCAGCGTATCGGTCAGTCCCATGATGCGGTGTGCGCCGCGGTCCCACATGTCCTGGCGCAACTGGCCGTCGTCGCTGAAGAGCGTATTGACGAGCCGATGCGTGCCGGTTTCCGTGGAGAGGATGTATTCGCAGCCTTGCGACAGCAGATGCGAGATCGCCGCGTCGAGACTAGGCGCCTCGGCGTCGCCGTCCGGCTGCGCCAGCGCGAGCAGGGTAGCGTGATCGGCGACCAGCAAGGTGGTTTGCGGCGCGAGCAGGTCCGCGATCGCTTCGCGCAGTTCGTCGGCGGCGAGTACGTGTTCGTCGTCGAGCGTGAAGTCGGGGGCGAGGATCAGCGGGATGTCGTCGTAATCGGCCACGACTTCGGCGATGGCGCTTACTACTTCCGCTCGCGTCGCCGCGCCCACCTTGAAGGCGGCAATCGGCATGTCTTCGAGCAGCATGCGCGCCTGGGTCGCGACGACTTCCGGGTCCAGCCCGGTCACTTCGTCGCAACTCGCCGAGTCGCGCACGGTATAGCCCGTCAGCACGCTGACGCCGTGGCAGCCCATGCTGGCTAGCGTCATCAGGTCGGCTTGCAGGCCGGAGGCGCCCGTCGGGTCGGAGAGGCCGAAGGTGAGAACGATCGGAGGCGTGTCGCTGGGCATGAAGATGGTTGGCAGGAAATGAGCATGTAAGCGCGCACCGGGCACGCAGTCGGCTCAATTATGCGGCCTAAAGTGCAACGGGGGCGTTTTTTCGCACGCTGAGAGGGGCTTCTCGCACCGAACCGAGGATCGCGTCACGCCTTATCCAGATGGGCGGTCAGCGCGCCCGCAACGCGGTACGATGGCGACTTTCGATTGCTAGGCATTAGGGCGGTAACACGGTACCATCATGGCTCTCGTTTCAACGCCCCTTTTGACGCGACACAAGAATGGAATATAGAAGCTGGATGTGCCTGATCTGCGGCTGGATTTATGACGAAGAAGCCGGTTTGCCAGAGGAAGGAATCGCGGCGGGCACGCGTTGGGAAGATGTTCCCATTAACTGGACCTGCCCTGAATGCGGTGCGCGCAAGGAAGACTTCGAGATGGTCCAGATCTGACCATCCGGCGTTCGTGCGTCCGGTGGACGGCATGAGCGCGTCTGGCAGCCGCGCAGCGCGGCATCGTGGAACCTGTATTTTCACGTTCTGTCGCAACGGTAGTTCGTCATCGTCCTGTCGCGGGCTCGCGTGCTCATTGGCGCGCATGGCCGTGCGCCGGTCTGTCAGTGTTCATGCCGCTTGCCCATGATTCCTGGATCCGTACCCCCCGGCTCTTTCGAGGCACTGCCGAACCCGCGCGGCGGATCGGTGCGTGCTGCGGAACTCGCGCTTGCCGAAGCGCAGCTTGCGTTCGAGCAACGCGGCGAGATGGCGGCTGCGCTGTTGCGCGCGGTTCAGGCCTTGCGCCAGGCGGGCTGGCTCGGGGCGCAGCGTCTCGCGGATGCACTGGTGCTGGTGTCGCCGCTGACGGCGGCCGAGTCGTCGGAAGAACCTGACGCACGTCAGTTGTTCGCCGCGGCGCTGCACGATTTCCGCGCGGCGATTGGCCGCCACAACCTGCGCGAGCTCGCTTGCTCGCCCACGCTCTTCACGCACTATCAGGCGCTCAGCGCGCTGATTGTGCGGCGCACGCCCGGTTTCACGGTTACGTATGAAGATCTCGCGCTTGCCGCGAGGCCTTTGCCGCCGGTGTCGTTCAGCCAGCAGCCCGCGCAACGGCTGGCGCACTTGCGGGCGCGCTATGAGCGTGCGCTGCTGCCGGTCTTGAGGGCGCATTCGAGCGACGGCGCGGCCAGCGCCGCGGCCGCCGCCCTGACGCGCGCCGCGCTCGATGAACTCGACGCCTGTCTGGCCGAACTCGCCACCCCCGATCCCTATGACTTCTGGCGTCTCGCCTCGGCCTGTGCCCGCTCGTTGCGCATGAGCGGTCACCTGGTGGGAGACGCAGACGCCCGGCGCTTTCATGCCCGCTGCAATCTGGCGCTCGCCGATCACGCGCGGGGCTTGCCGCTCGCGCCGCGCTCGATGGTGCGTGCCACGCTGTCGCTGCTATGGCGCGATTACGCATTGTTCGGCGCTGCGGCGGAGGACGCCGAGCACGTCGAGCTGCTGCGCGACTATGGCTTGACGGTGGACTGGCACGTGGCCGCCACCCAGGAATCGGAAGCCTTGTGGGAAGCGGGCGCGGCCGAAGCGCAAGGCATCGGCGCCAGCGCGGGCTTGCGCGAAGCGCGCACGCGCGAACTGGGCGTGCTGACCGTCAACGCCCATGCCTATGAAGATTTCCTGCAGACCGCAGATGGGGCGATCGCCGCGCTCGCCGAGCATGCACGGGCCGCGGGTCATCCCGAGAAAGCCGATCCGAGCGAAGCGTTGCAGGCAGGCGACGCCGCCTACCGGCTCGGCGCCGCCGCCGGCGCGCTGGGTCTGGGTCACGTCGCGCTGCTGGCGGATGCGCTCGGGCTCGCCTGGCGGCGCCGCGCGCACGCCGGCGTGTCGACCCCGGCGGTGCGCTCGCACGTGGTCGTTGAAGCGCCCGACGCGCGGGCGCTCGAGCAGGGCGCCGAAGGACTGCGCGCCATGCTGCACACTATTGCGGCGGGTGTCGCGCCGCCCGGCGGCAGCCCTGTGCTGGCCGCGCTGACCCGAGCCATCGAGCAGGGCGGCGGCGCGTGAAAGGCTAAGCGCCAGGCACGCGCGGATGCGCACCCGAATACGCGTCGTTGGCAAGGTGTAAGCGCGTGATAGAGTGGCAACATGATCCGCCGTTCATGGATCGCGGCAAACCTGATCTGCCCACGCTCAAAGCCCGCCATTCCGCATCGTCTTTGCTAAAATCCGAACTATGTCCAAGAGTACCGATCGCATCAATCTGACCAACCAGTTCCTGATCGCTATGCCCAGCATGGCGGACCCCACGTTTTCAGGAACGGTGGTCTACCTTTGCGATCACAGTGAGCGCGGTGCGCTCGGTCTGGTGATCAACCGGCCGACCGACATCGATCTGGAAGCGCTCTTCAGTCGCATCGATCTGAAGCTGGAGATCGAACCCCTGCTGCATGTCCCCGTGTACTTCGGCGGCCCGGTGCAAACCGAGCGCGGCTTCGTGCTGCACTATCCGAAGGACGGCAGCCCGTATACGTCGTCCATGTCGGTGCCGGGCGGTCTGGAAATGACCACCTCCAAGGACGTGCTCGAGGCCGTGGCAAGCGGCACCGGTCCGGAACGTTTCCTGCTCACGCTCGGCCACGCCGGCTGGGGCGCGGGTCAGCTCGAAGAAGAGATCTCAAAGAACGGCTGGCTCACGGTCGAAGCCGATCCGAAGATCGTATTTGATGTGCCGGCTGAAGAACGTCTCGAAGCCGCCCTGGCGCTGCTCGGTATTTCCCTCTCCATGCTCTCCGGCGAAGCAGGCCACGCATGAGCAGTGCGGCCGGACGGGCAGCCACGCTGCTCGGGTTCGACTATGGTGAAAAACGCATTGGCGTGGCGGTCGGCAACTCGCTGACCAAAAGCGCACGGCCGCTCGTGGTGGTGCAAAACCGCAATCGCGAGTACCGCTTCGAGGCGCTCGGCAAGCTGATCGCCGAATGGAAGCCGGATGCGCTGGTGGTCGGTTTGCCCATGCATCCCGATGGCGCGCACCACGAAATGACCCAACTCGCGAAACGCTTCGGCAACCAGCTCAACGGCCGCTTCAATCTGCCGGTGACGTGGGTTGACGAACGCTATTCGTCGGTCGAAGCGAAGGCCGAGATTCGCTCCGGCAAAGGGCGCGCGGACATGCTCGACGCCGAGGCCGCCTGCATCATCCTCCAGCAATATCTAGACGGACTTTCTGACGACCATGAGTTCCATTGACGCCGAAGCGCTGTATCGCTCCGTCCTTGAACAGATTCGTGCCGCCTATGGCGACGCGCTCGGCGGCGCGGATGGCGCCGTGCTGGCCGGCATCTACAGCGGTGGGGCGTGGCTCGCGGAGCGTCTGGCGCGCGATCTGAACGCCGCCTTCGGCGTGGTCAACGTTGCGCTGCATCGCGACGACTACGCGAAGAAAGGGCTGCACGCGCAAGCGAGCCCGACCGCGCTGCCGTTCGAAGTGGACAAGCGCCGCATCGTGCTGGTGGACGACGTGCTGTACACCGGCCGCACTGTGCGCGCGGCCTTGAACGAGCTCTACGACTATGGACGGCCGGCCTCGGTGGAACTCGCGGTGCTGGCCGATCGCGGCGGCCGTGAGTTGCCGGTGGCGGCGCGCTTTGTCGGCGGCGTGGTTGAGGTGCCGGCTGACGCCACGCTCGTACTCGCGCGCGACACCACCGGCGCCACCGAGCGTTTCACGTTCCACACCGAAGCACGCGCCGATTGAGCGCGAGGTGTGCCGCAAACCACACGCCACAAGCAACAAGCTCCAAGCTCCAGGCAACACGCTGCACCCCACACGCACTTGCAGCACGACTCGTACACGTTTGAATCAGGTCTCTCATGAACACCGCCACCCAGGTTTCCCAGGACACTACCGGCCAGACGCCGTCGCCGGACCGCTTTCGGCACGGCTTCCTGAAGGGCAACCCGCAGCTCACCAAAAACGGTGAGCTCAAGCATCTGCTGACGATCGAAGGCCTGCCGCGCGCGATCGTCAATCACATCCTCGATACCGCCGAGCAGTTTGTCAGCGTGACGGACCGCGAGGTCAAGAAGGTGCCGCTGCTGCGCGGCAAGTCGGTGTTCAACCTGTTCTTCGAGAACTCGACGCGCACCCGCACCACCTTCGAGATTGCGGCGACGCGCCTCTCGGCGGACGTGCTCAATCTGAACATCAATGCCTCGTCCACCAGCAAGGGCGAGTCGCTGCTGGACACGATCAACAACCTGTCCGCGATGCATGCCGACATGTTCGTGGTGCGTCACGCGTCGAGCGGCGCGCCGTACCTGATCGCCGAGCACTGCGCGCCGCACGTGCACGTGATCAACGCCGGCGATGGCCGTCATGCGCACCCAACGCAGGGCCTGCTCGACATGTACACGATTCGCCACTACAAGAAGGACTTCACGAATCTGCGGGTGGCGATTGTCGGCGACATCCTGCATTCGCGGGTGGCGCGTTCGGACATCCATGCACTGACCACGCTCGGCGTGCCTGAAGTGCGCGCTATCGGTCCGCGCACCTTGTTGCCGGGTGGCCTGGAACAGATGGGCGTGCGGGTGTTCCACAATCTCGACGAAGGCCTGAAGGACGTCGACGTCATCATCATGCTGCGTCTGCAGAACGAACGGATGAGCGGTGCGCTGCTGCCGTCGGCGCAGGAGTACTTCAAGAGCTGGGGGCTGACGCCCGAGCGTCTCGCGCTGGCGAAGCCCGATGCAATCGTGATGCACCCGGGCCCGATGAACCGCGGCGTCGAGATCGACTCGCAGGTGGCCGACGGTCCGCAATCGGTGATCCTGAATCAGGTCACGTTCGGCATTGCCGTGCGCATGGCGGTGATGGGGATCGTCGCGGGCAATCACGACTAGGCAACGACTGAGCGTCTCAGGCAACACAGAAAAAGGCAGGGCATGAAGATTCATATTCAAGGCGGCACGCTGATCGACCCGTCAGCCGGCACCGAACAGCAGCAGGACGTATTTATCTCAGCGGGCAAGATCGTTGCGCTTGGCAGCGCCCCCGCGGATTTCCAGGCCGAGAAGACGATCGACGCCACCGGCCTCGCGATCGCGCCAGGCCTCGTCGATCTCGCCGCGCGGCTGCGCGAGCCGGGCTATGAACACAAGGCCACGCTCGAATCGGAAATGGCCGCCGCACTCGCGGGCGGCGTGACGAGCCTCGTCTGCCTGCCCGACACGGATCCGGTATTGGACGAGCCGGGCCTCGTCGAAATGCTCAAGTTCCGCGCGCGCAATCTGAACCAGGCGCATGTGTATCCGCTCGGCGCGCTGACGGTGGGCCTCAAAGGCCAGGTGATCACCGAGATGGTCGAGCTGACCGAAGCCGGTTGCATCGGCTTCTCGCAGGCCGATGTGCCGGTGGTGGATACGCAGGTGCTGCTGCGCGCGCTGCAGTACGCGAACACCTACGGCTACACCGTGTGGCTGCGTCCCGTGGATGCGTATCTCGGCAAGGGCGGCGTAGCGGCCAGCGGCGCGCTGGCGTCGCGGCTGGGGCTTTCGGGCGTGCCGGTTTCGGCTGAGACCATCGCACTGCATACGATTTTCGAACTGGTCCGCGTGACCGGCGCGCGCGTGCATCTGTCGCATCTGTCCTCGGCGGCGGGTGTCGAACTGATGCGCGCGGCGAAAGCGGAAGGCTTGCCGGTGAGCTGCGACGTGACGGTGAATCATATCCACCTGATCGATCTGGACATCGGCTACTTCGATGCGCAGTTCCGCCTCGACCCGCCGCTGCGCTCGCAGCGCGATCGCGATGCGATCCGCGCGGGACTCGCGGACGGCACGATCGACGCGATCTGCTCCGATCACACCCCCGTCGACGACGACGAAAAGCTGCTGCCGTTCGCCGAGGCCACGCCGGGCGCGACCGGGCTGGAGCTGTTTCTGTCGCTGACGGTGAAGTGGGCGGAAGAAGCGGGCGTGCCGCTCGCGAAGGCGCTCAACCGCATTACCGCGGCGCCGGCCGGTGTACTCAAGCTGGACGCGGGACGCATCGCAGTCGGCGCGGCCGCGGATCTGTGCGTCTTCGATCGCCACGCGTACTGGCGGGTCGAGCCGCGTGCGCTGAAGAGCCAGGGGCACAACACGCCGTTCCTCGGCTACGAATTGCCGGCGCGCGTCCGGGCGACGATCGTCTCCGGACACGTGGCGTTCGAACAGCGCTGATTTTCTGAAGACCCCGGCCTCGCGCCTAAAATTAACATCGACCCCTGGCGACCGAAACGGAACGCTCTGACCATGAAGCTCGCACTTCGCAAGGCCCGGTTGATCGTGCACCTGCTGCACGGCATGTGGACGGTGGCGACGCGGTTCCCGCGTGCCACTGCTGCGCAACGGGAAGCGCTCAATCGCGCGTGGTCGCTGAAGATGCTGCGGCTGTGCGGCATGCGCCTCGTGGTCCATAACGACAGCGCGCGGCTCGACGCCGGCGCGCTGGTGGTGGCCAATCACATCTCGTGGATCGACATCTACGTGATCAATGCCTGGCGGCCGACGCCGTTCGTCTCCAAGGCCGAGATCCGTCAATGGCCGGTGGTGGGCTGGCTCGCGCAGCAACTGGGCACGGTGTTCATCCAGCGTGAAAAGCGTAGCGATGCGAAGCGCATCATGCATGAACTGTCCGACCGGCTGAGCGCGGGCGAACTGATGTGCGTGTTCCCGGAAGGCACCACGTCCGATGGTCTGACGCTGCTGCCGTTCCACGCCAACATGTTTCAGGCGGCCGTCTCGGCGGGGAGTCCGGTGCAACCGCTCTGCCTGATGTACGAAGACGCGCAGGGCCGGCAATCGACGGCGCCGGCGTATATCGGCGAGCTCTCGCTCGGCGAGTCGCTTGACGCGCTGCTGCGCGGCGGACCGCTGACGGCGCATGTTTACGTGGGCGAGGCGCTGGCGCCGGGGGCCGACAGGCGCTCGCTGGCGGCGCAGGCGGAGCAGATGATCGGCGCGGCGTTACGCCGCCTGCAAGGCGAGAGCATGGGCATGGGCGCAGCCGCACCGCTCGAAAGCGCGCCGGTTGCCAGGGCGAGTGCAGCGGAGGCAGGCAGGTCTCAACCGTCTCAAGACATTCAAGACGCTCAAGCAGGAACGCTGATCGACGGCGTCGATCAGCAAGGGCGCTCAGCCTAGTCGGCGGAGGCGCGGCAGCCCTCGCACTCGACCTGGGTCAGCGCGCGATCGGCCGGGTTGGCCGCGAGCCGCACGGCGGACAGCTTCTCACCCCACACGCAACCTGAATCGAGGCCGATCAGGTTGTCGCGCATCAAGAGGCCCAGCGCGGCCCAGTGGCCGAACACTACCGTGACGTCGACCGTCTTGCGCGACGGCACGTCGAACCACGGCATGAAGCCCGGCGGCGCGGAGTTCAGGCCGCCGCTCGTGCTGAAATCCATCACGCCATCCGGATTGCAGAAACGCATGCGCGTGAGCGCGGTGCAAGTGAGCCGCAGACGGTCGATTCCCTTCAGGCCGGGCTTCCATCGATTCGGCTCGTTGCCGTACAGACCCGCCAGCGTTTCCTTCCAGTTCGGCGCCTGCAGTGCGCGCTGCAGTTCATCGGCGAGTTCCAGCGTGAGCGTCACATCCCATTGCGGCAACACGCCGGCATGCACCAGCAGCATGCCGTTCTCGAAATGCACCAGCGGACGATGGCGGACCCAATGCAGCAGGTCTTGCGCATCGGGCGCGGCGAGGATCTCGTCGATGGTGTCGCCTTTCTTCGACTTGCGAATGCCCGCGGATACCGATAGCAGATGCAGATCGTGATTGCCCAGCACCGGCTTGGCGCGTTCGCCTAATGCGATGATGTCGCGCAGGGTGGAAAGGGACTCACCACCGCGATTGATGAGGTCGCCGGCGAACCACAGCGGCGTGTCGGCGGAAGGCGCGGCCTTCGCGAGCAGTTGCTGATACTGGGTGCGGCAACCTTGCAGGTCACCGAAGGCAAGGGGGATGGAATTCGGCAGGCTGGAGACGGTCATCTGGGGCGGAATCAGGGATGCACGGGCGCAGGAGGCTGCGCGTTAGCGTGACATAATAGCCCGATTGGTGCAGCGCGATTGAGACGTTATTGCGACGTTGTCGCGCGGCGCCAGGTCACCGTAGCAAACAGGCTGCAAAGCAGGCTGCCCAGAGGTCACAGGCAGGTAGCCAACACGTCGCAAACAGGAGAATCTGGGTGAGCGGAGAAACGACGAAACCAGCAACGCATGCTGAACGCCTGACACGAACACTCGTTACCGGAGCCAGTGGCTTTACCGGCGCATGGCTGATCGGCGGTCTGCTCGCGAGCGGCCACGCGGTCACCGAGACCGTGGCCGGCGCCAACGCGCCGGAGACGCCTTCACGGCGCCGGCTCGATATCACCTCGCTCGAGCAATGCCGGCAGGTGATCGACGAAGTGCGGCCCGACTACATCGTGCATCTGGCCGCCATCAGTTTTGTCGGCCACGACGACCCGCTCGATTTTTACCGCGTCAACGTGCTCGGCACGCTGAATCTGCTGCAGGCCTGCGCGGATGTGGGCCATACGCCGCGCAAGGTGCTGGTGGCAAGCAGTGCCAACGTCTACGGCAACGTGACCAGCGACGCGATCGACGAGAGCTTTCCCGTGGCGCCCGTCAATCACTATGCGGCGAGCAAGGCGGCGATGGAGTCGATGGCGCGCACGTGGTTCGACCGGCTGCCCATTCTGATTGCCCGGCCCTTCAACTACACCGGCCGCGGCCAGACCTCGAACTTCCTCGTACCGAAGATCGTCGAGCATTTCGCGCGGCGCGAGCCTGAGATCTCGCTGGGGAATATCGACGTGGCGCGCGACTTTTCGGATGTGCGCTACGTCGTGCGGGCCTATGAGGCGCTGCTCGATTCCGCCGCGGTAGGCGAAACGGTGAACGTGTGTACCGGGCAGCCGTATACGCTTAGGGAAATCCTGACAATGGCCAGCGACATCACCGGCCATGATCTGGAGATTCGGGTGAATCCGGCCTTCGTGCGGCAGACCGATGTGAAGGTGCTGGTCGGATCGCCCGCCAAGCTGCGGACCCTGGTGCCGGAGTTGGAGGCGATCGAGTTTCGGCAGACGCTGGAGTGGATGTTGGCGGCGTAGTCCGTTGTTGCAGCACAACGCCCTTATCTTTCAGCGCTGTAAGTCTTACCTGTCAGAATACTTCAGGCAGTGACAGGCCGTTTTCTTCCGATCATTCGCGCCGGAACTGACAGAGGTCGTGTTTTATAAAGTTCAGGAAAGATTTGCCTTTTTTGCTGCCATTCGGGAATGAACTTTGTCAAGCTGTTTCAAGTTGTTAGGTCTCTAGTTTTTGCCCGCTGCCGCTTTATAATCGGGGCTTCATAAAATAGCGGGTGCTGACGCCTTTTTTACATATAGGGCGCAGATGTAAGGCGATAAAAATCGCCACATACGACCACAACGCGGGTGACCAGATCAACAAGTCCGGTTGCATCGGCCACGAACATCTAGAAGGGAATTTCATGATCCTGGTAACGGGCGGCGCCGGCTTTATCGGCGCCAATTTCGTGCTTGACTGGTTGAACGCCTCGGATGAGTCGGTCCTGAATGTGGACAAGCTGACGTACGCAGGCAACTTGCGCACGCTCAAGTCGCTGCAGGACAGCCCGCGCCATGTCTTCGTACGAGCCGATATCTGTGACCGGGCCGCGCTCGACGCGCTCTTCGCCGAGCACAAGCCGCGTGCCGTGTTGCACTTCGCGGCCGAAAGCCACGTCGACCGGTCGATTCATGGCCCTGCCGATTTTGTGCAAACCAATGTGGTGGGCACCTTCACGCTGCTGGAAGCCACCCGTTCTTACTGGAACACGCTGGGCGAGGCCGACAAGGCCGCTTTCCGCTTCCTGCACGTTTCGACCGACGAAGTCTTCGGTTCGCTGTCCGCAACCGACCCGCAGTTCTCGGAAACCACGCCGTACGCCCCGAACAGCCCGTATTCGGCCACCAAGGCCGGCTCCGACCACCTGGTTCGCGCGTATCACCATACGTACGGCCTGCCGACGCTGACCACCAACTGCTCGAATAACTACGGCCCGTACCAGTTCCCCGAGAAGCTGATCCCGCTGATGATCGCCAACGCGCTGGCCGGCAAGCCGCTGCCGGTGTACGGCGACGGCCAGAACGTGCGCGACTGGCTGTATGTGGGCGACCACTGCAGCGCCATCCGCGAAGTGCTCGCGCGCGGCGTGCCCGGCGAGACCTACAACGTGGGCGGCTGGAACGAGAAGAAGAATCTCGAAGTCGTGCATACCCTGTGCGACCTGCTCGACGCGCAGCGTCCCAAGGCGGCCGGTTCGTACCGCGAACAGATCACCTATGTGACGGACCGTCCGGGTCACGACCGCCGTTACGCAATCGACGCCCGCAAGCTGGAGCGCGAACTGGGCTGGAAGCCGGCTGAGACGTTCGAGACGGGCATGGCGAAGACCGTGCGCTGGTATCTCGACAGCCAGGAGTGGGTGGACGAAGTGGCTTCGGGTGAATACCGCAAGTGGGTTGAGACCAACTACGCGCAGCGCGCGTAAGGGCACCGTCATGGCGCGCAAGGGCATTATTCTCGCAGGCGGGTCGGGTACGCGTCTGTACCCGATCACTCACGTCGTATCGAAGCAACTGCTGCCGGTCTACGACAAGCCGATGATCTATTACCCGCTATCCACATTGATGGTAGCGGGCATCCGTGACGTTCTGATTATCTCCACGCCGCAAGACACGCCGCGCTTCGAGACGATGCTCGGCGACGGCAGCCAGTGGGGCATGAACATCCAGTATGCGGTTCAGCCGTCGCCCGACGGTCTGGCGCAGGCCTTCATCATTGGCCGCGATTTCGTGGGCAACGATCCCTCGGCGCTGATTCTCGGCGACAACATTTTCTACGGGCACGACCTCGCCAAGCAGCTTGAGCGCGCCACCGGGCAGGACGACGGCGCAACCGTGTTCGCGTATCACGTGCATGATCCCGAGCGCTACGGCGTGGTGGAATTCGACAAGCAGTTCCGGGCCCTCTCGATTGAAGAGAAGCCGGTCAAACCGCGCTCCAACTACGCGGTGACGGGCCTGTACTTCTACGACAAGCAGGTCTGCGATATCGCAGCCGACATCAAGCCTTCGCCGCGCGGCGAGCTGGAAATTACCGATGTCAATTCGCGGTATCTCGCCAACGGCGCGCTCAACGTCGAGATCATGGGGCGCGGTTATGCCTGGCTCGATACGGGTACGCACGACTCGCTGATCGAAGCGGCCACCTTCATCGCAACGCTGCAGAAGCGTCAGGGGCTGGTGGTGGCATGTCCGGAGGAAATTGCGTTCCGGCGGCGCTGGATCAGTCCGGAGCAACTCGAGAAGCTGGCCGCGCCGCTGTCGAAGAATGCCTACGGGCAGTATCTGCAACATCTACTTTCGGACCCCTTGGCATGGCCATCCATGTAATTGAGACCGCTTTGCCGGACGTGAAGATCATCGAGCCCAAGGTGTTCGGTGACGCGCGCGGCTTCTTCTACGAAAGCTTCAACGCGCGCGAATTCACGAGAGAAACCGGCGTCGACGCAGAGTTCGTGCAGGACAACCATTCGCGTTCGGCGAAGGGCGTGCTGCGTGGCTTGCATTACCAGATCCAGCATCCGCAGGGCAAGCTGGTGCGTGTGGTGTCCGGCGAGGTGTTCGACGTGGTGGTGGATATCCGGCGCAGTTCGCCGAGCTTCGGCAAGTGGGTGGGCGTGGTCTTGTCCGCCGACAACAAGCGGCAACTGTGGGTGCCGCCCGGTTTCGCGCACGGTTTCTGCGTGACGTCGGAAAGCGCCGAGTTTCTCTATAAGACCACGGATTACTGGTTTCCCGAGTTCGAACGCAGCCTGCTGTGGAACGATCCGGCGCTGGGTATCGAATGGCCGCTCGAGGGCGAGCCGCAGGTTGCCGCGAAAGATGCGGCAGGGCGGCCGCTTGCCGAAGCAGAGGTGTTCGAATGAGGATCATGCTGACTGGCCGTAACGGGCAGGTCGGATGGGAGCTGCGACGTGCCTTGGCGCCGCTGGGCGACGTCGTGGCGTTCGACCGCAACGAAGCCGACCTGGCGAAGCCGGAGACGCTGGCGAAGCTGGTGGCGTCGGTGCGTCCGCACGTGATCGTCAACGCGGCGGCCTACACGGCGGTCGACAACGCGGAAACCGAAACCGCGCTGGCAAACCGTGTGAACGCCGAGGCGGTGGGCGTGCTGGCTGAGGCGGCGCGCGCGCAGAACGCGCTGATGGTTCACTACTCGACGGATTACGTGTTCGACGGTTCGTCGAGTACACCGTACGTCGAGCTCGATCCGGTGGCGCCGTTGAATGCCTATGGCGCGAGCAAGCTGGCCGGCGAGCGGGCGATTGAAAACGTGGCCGGCGACTGGCTCACGCTGCGGACCACCTGGGTGTACGGCCCGCGCGGCCGCAACTTTCTGCGCACCATGCTGCGCGTGGCCGGTGAGCGCGACAGCCTGCGCGTGGTGGCGGACCAGACGGGTGCGCCGACTTCGGCGCGCATGATTGCGGATCTCACGGCGCATGTGGTGGCGCAGGCTCAGCGCGAGCGCAATGCCGGCGAATTCGAGTCCGGCTTGTTCCATATGACGGCTGCGGGCCAGACCACGTGGCATGGCTTCGCGAGCGCGATCATCGAAGGTGCGCGCGCGTCGGGGAAGATGGCGATCAAGGCGACCTCGATCGAGCCGATTGCCTCGGACGAGTATCCGACGCCGGCACGCCGCCCGCAGTACTCCATGCTCGACAACGATAAGTTCGACCGACGCTTCAGGCTCGGTCGCCTCGACTGGCGCGAAGGGCTCGCGCTGGCGCTGGACGATCTTTTGGGGCAGTAAGCGCGTCCCGCATTGCAAACAGGAACAGGTATGGAAACACCAAATCGACTGCTGCATCCGCTGGCAGTCGTGTACTCGCTCACGGAGAACTGGCACTTGATCGTGCAGTTCGTCAAACGCGAGGTGGCCGGCCGCTATAAGGGTTCGTTTCTCGGACTCTTCTGGTCGTTCATTACGCCGCTGTTGATGTTGAGCATTTATACGTTTGTGTTTGGGTTTGTGTTTAAGTCGAGATGGCGGGCGGGTTCGACCGATCACATTGAGTTTGCGGTGGTGATGTTTGTGGGGGTGCTGTCGCACAACCTGATTTCGGAGTGCCTGACACGGGCGCCGATGCTGGTTGTTGGCAATCCGAACTACGTCAAGAAGGTGGTGTTCCCGCTTCAAACCTTGCCGTGGATTGCGATCGGCACGGCGCTGTTCCACATGCTGGTGGCGTCGGTAATCCTGCTCGTCGCGATCCTGCTGTGGCAGGGGCACATTCCATGGACGGTGATTTTCGTCCCCGTGATCCTGTTGCCGTTTATCGTCTTGATCGCCGGGCTGGTGTGGTTCCTGGCGTCGTTCGGCGTATTCATGCGCGATCTCGGGCAGGTGATGGGCATTGTGTCGTCGTTGCTGATGTTCATGGCGCCCGTTTTCTATCCGCTGAGCTCCGTGCCGCCGCGCTTGCGCGCGATCATCATGCTCAACCCCTTGACCTTCGTGATCGACCAGATTCGTAACGTCGCAATCTGGGGTGGCCAGGTCAACTGGGTGGGTTGGGCTATTTATTCGGTGATCGCGTATATCGTTGCATCGCTTGGACTGTTCTGGTTCCAGAAAACGCGTAAGGGATTCGCAGATGTGCTCTGATAGCGTGAAAGAAACCGCTGTCGAGGTGCACGGTCTCGGCAAGCGTTATGAAATTTACAGTGCGCCCCAGGATCGGCTGAAGCAGATGATGCTTCCGCGCCTCGCGCGGATGGTGGGCCGGCAGCCGAAGGAATACTTCCGCGAATTCTGGGCCCTGCGGGATGTCGACCTGACGGTCAACCGCGGTGAGACGGTGGCGATCATCGGACAGAACGGGTCGGGCAAGTCGACCTTCCTTCAGCTCGTGTGCGGCACCTTGTTCCCGACGCAAGGCGAGGTGAAACGCAACGGCCGGATCGCCGCGCTGCTCGAACTGGGCGCTGGTTTTAACCCGGACTTCACTGGGGAAGAGAACGTTTACCTGAGCGGCATGCTTTACGGGTTGACCGAAAAGCAGTTGAAGGAACGCTACAAGTCAATCATCGAGTTCGCGGAAATCGGCGACTTCGTTTCGCAACCGGTGAAGACGTACTCGAGCGGGATGTATGTGCGCCTCGCGTTCGCGATTGCGGCACACGTCGATGCGGACGTGCTGGTGGTCGACGAGGCCTTGTCGGTCGGCGACGTGCGGTTTACCCAGAAATGCATGCGCTTTCTGCGTGAGTTTCAGAAGAACGGCACGCTGCTGTTCGTGAGCCACGACGTCGGCGCGGTGACGAGCCTGTGTTCGCGCGCGGTCTGGCTCGATCATGGCTCGGTGCGCATGGACGGCTCGGCCAAGGAAGTGGTCGAAGCCTATCTTGCCGAACAGCATGTGCTGGATCGAAAGGCGCAGGGCGTGGCGGTGAGCGCGGTGAAGACGGCGCGGGCGCGGGCCAAGATGAAGGCGCAAGACGTGATCGATCCGCGGCTGGATCAATTGAAGGCTGCGAACACCATCAAGGTATTCGAATTCGATCCTGAGGTGCAAGAGAGCGCCTTCGGTGCGGGTGGGGCTTCGATTGTCGATGTCGCGCTGATCGACGAAGACGGGCGTCAGACTCAACTGATGCAGGGCGGTGAGCTGGTCACCCTGCAGTTGAAAGTTGAGGTCCACGCGGAACTGGCCGGATTGATTTTCGGTTTCTACGTCAAGGACCGCCTCGGACAACGGCTGTTCGGGGACAACTCGCACCTGAGTTACGAAGACCTGATCGATGGCGGCGCGGGTGACGTGTTCCTCGCTTCATTCCGCTTTCGTATGCCTATTCTGCCGGTCGGCGCGTACTCCATTGACGCGGCCGTTGCATCCGGCACCCAGGACGATCACACCCAACAGCATTGGCTCCATGATGCGTTGCAGTTCCGTACCGTCGACAGCACGATGCGTCACGGCTTAATTGGTATCCCTATGTTGAGCATCAGCGTCGAAAAAGAGAGGTCACTGGCGTGATCGAATTCACCGGCGAACGGTATGTCCCGACCGAAGAAGGGGACATGCGCTATGAGCATTTGCACCGCTATGGCTGGGCCGCGCAGACGATCAAGGGTCTGCACGTGCTGGACATTGCCTGTGGCGAAGGCTATGGCTCGGCAATTCTGGCCAAATACGCCAAGGAAGTCACCGGTGTCGACATCTCCCACGAAGCGGTCGAGCATGCGGTGGAGCGCTACGGGGATGTGGCGAACCTCTCGTTTCGGCAGGGCAGCGCCACCGCGATTCCGTTGGCTGATGCGAGCGTCGACGCGGTCGTTTCGTTCGAGACGCTCGAACACCTGACGCAGCACGACGAAATGCTCGCGGAGATTCACCGCGTGCTGAAGCCGGGCGGTTTTCTCATCCTGTCGTCGCCGAACAAGAAGGTGTATTCGGACGATCGCAACTTCAGGAACGAGTTTCACGTCCGCGAGCTCTATTTCGAAGAGCTCGATGCACTGGTAAAGCGCTATTTCAGCGGCGTCACTTACTATGGCCAGCGCCTGGCGACGAGTTCGGTGATCCTTCCGGGTGACCGGCAGGATGCGGCGTACTCCGCCCTGACGCTCGACCAGGCCGGCGTAACGGTACGTACGCCGAAGCTCGACGCGATCATGTACTTTCTGGCGGTCTGCTCGAAGGATGCTGAGCATGGACAGCCCAAGCTGGAAGCCTCGGTCTTCTTTGAAGAGGGCAGCGACCTCTATGCACGGCAAGAGGAAATTGCCGCGTGGGCGAATCGCCAGACCAGCGAAATCGAAGCACGCGACAATGAGATCCGCCGGTTGCAAGCCGAATTTGCCGATCGCACCGCGTGGGCGCTGTCGCTCGATGCGCAGGTTCAACGGCATGCCCAATCGATGCGGGAACGCGACGAAGAGCTGAGCAGGCTGAGAGCGACCGCAAACGGCGACACCTCCGCCTTGCTCGATCGGTATGAGTCGCTTAGCCACGAACGCGATGAATTGCAGACGTCCCTCGGCCAGGTGCAGGGCGAGCTGGCAAGCGTCCTTGCGTCTACCTCGTGGAAGATCACGCGGCCGCTGCGTGGCGCGGTGCGACTCGCTCGCGGTGACGTCGCACCGCTATTGCGACCGCTTCGCCCTTATGCCAAACGTTGGGGGCGCACGGTCTACAAGGCATTGCCGCTCAGTCACAAGCAGAAAAACAAGCTGGCCGAACTGGTCTTTCGCGTTGCCGGCCCGCTGTTCGAAGGCGTGGTGTTCTACGAAACGTGGAAGCGCCAGGGTGCGCCGCTAGCGCAGGTCCTGGGGCGCCCGCAGATCAAGCCGGAAGAGTTCGATTCGATCCTGGCTACGTTGAGACTGCCCGAGGTGGACAAGCCCCGGGTGTCGGTCGTCATACCGGCCTACGGCAACCTGCCGTACACGCTTGCCTGCGTCCGCTCGATTGTCGATTACATGCCGGCGGTTCCGATCGAAGTCATCGTTGCCGAAGACGCCTCCGGCGACAAAGACATTCTGCGCATGCAGGAGATCCCGGGCCTTCGCTTCGTGTTGAATCCGCAGAATCTGGGCTTTATCCGCTCCTGCAATTATGCGGCGACGCACGCACGCGGCGAATTCGTCTACTTCCTGAACAACGATACGGAAGTCACGCCCGGCTGGCTCGACTCGATGGTGGCGTTGTTCGAGACGCGTCCGGATTGCGGCATGGTGGGCTCCAAGCTGGTCTATCCCGATGGCCGTCTGCAGGAAGCCGGCGGCATCATGTGGAAGGATGGTTCCGCGTGGAATTTCGGCCGTCTCGACGATCCTTCCAAAAGCGCCTACAACTACGTCAAGGAAATCGACTATTCGTCAGGCGCCTCGTTACTGCTCCGAACGGAGCTATGGAACAAGCTGGGTGGTTTCGACGAGCACTATGTGCCGGCCTACTGTGAAGATTCCGATCTCGCATTCAAGGTGCGTCTGGCCGGCAAGAAGGTTTATTACCAGCCGGAATCGGTCATCGTTCACTACGAAGGGGTCTCGAACGGAACCGATACGGGTTCGGGCATCAAGGCTTACCAGGTCGAGAATCAGAAGAAGTTTCGTGAGCGTTGGCTTGAAGTCCTCGACGCGCAGCATTTCGACAACGGCACGCAGGTGAGCGCGGCGCGCGATCGCACGCGTAACCGCAAGACGGTGTTGATTGTCGATCACTATGTTCCGCAACCCGATCGCGATGCCGGTTCGCGCTCGTTGATCTGCTTCATCCGGGTATTCCTGGAGATGGGCCTCAACGTCAAGTTCTGGCCGCAGAACCTTTGGTACGACGAAGCCTATGTGAAGCCGCTCCAGCAGATGGGTGTCGAGGTCTTTTACGGGCCGCAGTTCCTGGACGGTTTTGACGAGTGGATCAAAAACACCGATCAGACCATCGACTTTGCGTTTTTGAACCGGCCCTATGTCAGCGAGCCGTTCATCGCACCGCTGCGCAAATACGCACCTGCTGCGAAATTGCTCTATTACGGTCACGACCTCCACTTCGAGCGCACCTTGAAGCAAGTGGAAGTGTCGGGCGACCAGAAGTTGCTGCGCCAGGCCGAGACTGAGCGTCAGCTCGAGCTGAAGGTCTGGAAAGCCGTCGATCGGGTGTACTACCCGTCGTCTACGGAAACCGACACGGTCAACAAGATGGCGCCGGACGTGACCGCGCGCACCTTGCCGCCGTATTTCTTCGAGCCGCGCCCGGATACCGAAAGCGCCGCTACGTTGCACGAGCGCAGTCAGATTGTCTTCGTCGCGGGCTTTGGCCATCCGCCTAATGTCGATGCCGCGAAGTGGCTTGTGAACGACATCATGCCGCGTATCAAGGCAGAGCTGCCGCATATTCACCTCGCGCTGGTGGGCTCCAATCCGACCGACGAAGTGAAGGCGCTTGCCGGATCCAATGTGGTGGTGACCGGCTACGTGACGGATGAGCGGCTTGCCGAACTGTATGAATTCGCCCGCGTGGCCGTGGTGCCGTTGCGCTTTGGCGCCGGCGTCAAGAACAAGGTGGTTGAGGCTCTGAACTTCGGTACGCCGCTGGTGACAACACCGGTCGGCGTGCAAGGACTGGCGGGGCTCGACGATATTCTTCCTGTGACCGACGATCCGGCTGCGTTCGCCGCGAACGTGATTGAACTGGTTCGTAACGACGAGAGCTGGTGCCGTGTCGCAGCAGCGGGGCGTGCGTACGTTGCCGCGAACTTCTCGAGCGCGGCAATTCGCGAGGTGTTCGAGCAGGATATGGATTTCAACTTTTGATTGATCGATTATGACTACCACTTTCAAACCCGGAACGGTTCGCGCGCGTGCACCGCTGCGGCTCGGACTCGCTGGCGGCGGCACGGACGTTTCGCCGTACTCGGACGACTTTGGCGGGCTGGTTCTGAACGCCACCATCGACAAGTTCGCGTACGCGACCATTACTCCGCGTGAGGACGAGACGATCGAACTGGTGGCCGCCGACAACTCGGTGCACTGGTCCGGCGCGGCTACGGCGTCGCTCGGCCTGGTCAAGGGCCTCGAGCTGCATGTCGGCGTGTACAACCGTATTGTTCGCGATTACAACGCGGGTGTTGCGCTGCCCGTGCTCGTGACGACGCACTCCGAAGCGCCGCCGGGATCGGGCCTGGGCTCGTCGTCGACGATGGTGGTGGCGTTGGTTCACGCCTTCGTCGAGTATCTGCAGATTCCGCTTGGCGAATACGACATTGCGCAACTCGCGTATGACATCGAGCGCGTGGATCTGGCCTTTGCGGGCGGCAAGCAGGATCAGTACGCGGCCACGTTTGGCGGCTTTAACTTCATGGAGTTCTACAAGGACCGGGTGATCGTCAACCCGCTGCGCGTCAAGCAATCGGTGCGCGCCGAACTCGAGTCCTCACTGGTCCTGTTTTACACGGGCGTGTCGCGCGAGTCTGCGCGGATCATCCAGCAGCAGACCGATAGCGTCAGGAGCGGTAACTCCACCTCGCTGGACGCGTTGCACCGCGTGAAGGAAGAGGCCGTCAAGATGAAGGAAGCCATCCTCAAGGGTGACTTCGACAGCTTTGCCGAGTCGATGCGTCTGTCGTGGATCTCGAAGAAGCTGATGGCGACGAGTATTAGCAATTCAAGCATCGACGCAATTTACGATGCGGCGATCGCGGCCGGTGCGCTTGCGGGCAAAGTGTCCGGCGCCGGCGGTGGCGGCTTTATGATGTTCGTTGTTGATCCGACGAAGCGTCCTGACGTGATGCGCACGCTCGCGCAATTCAACGGTCAGGTATTTACCTGCAATTTCACCGAACACGGTGCGTATTCCTGGAGGACCTAATGAAAGACACGATCCGGAATGAAATCTCGAAGGCGATCGACCTTTTCACTGCAATTCACGCCGACGAAGTCCTGCTGGATAAGGTTGCCGGTTTCGCACAGACGATCGTCGACACGTTCAAGGCAGGCAACAAGGTGCTGATCGCCGGCAACGGCGGCAGCGCGGCCGACGCGCAGCACATTGCCGGCGAGTTTGTCAGCCGCTTCAACTTCGACCGCCCCGGCTTGCCGGCGTTTGCGTTGACCACGGACACTTCGGCATTGACCGCCATCGGCAACGATTACGGTTACGAGAAAGTGTTTGCGCGCCAGGTCCAGGCCGGCGGCGCCAAGGGCGACTTCTTCTGGGGCATCTCGACGTCCGGCAAGTCGCCGAACGTCCTGCGCGCCATGGAAGAGGCCCGCAAGAAGGGAATGTATGTGGCGGGCTTCACCGGCGCAAGCGGCAACGCGATGCTCGATCTGTGCGACGTGTGCATTGAAGTCCCGTCCCGCTCGACGCCGAAGATCCAGGAAGGGCATATCCTGCTGGCCCACATCATTTGTGGCCTGGTTGAGTCGAGCCTGTTTACCCCGGCATGATTCCCGCAATCGTTCTCGCTGGCGGACTGGGTACGCGCCTTCGCTCGGTGGTGCCTGATCTGCCGAAGCCGATGGCTGTGGTGGCGGGCAAGCCATTCCTGTGGTGGGTGCTGCGTCGTCTCGAGCAGCAGGGTATCGCGGATGTGTACTTGTCCGTCGGGTACAAGCGCGACGTGATCGAGGACTTCTTCGGCGACGCCTTCGGAGCACTGAAGGTGCACTACGTCATCGAAGATGAGCCGCTCGGCACCGGTGGCGCTATTGCCAAGGCGATGGCGCAGATTGGGGGCGACGAAGCGTTCGTGCTCAACGGCGATACCATGACCATTGTCGATTTCGACGACCTGCGCGCCGCCGGTGCATCGGACGTGGCCGACGTCGTCATGGCGGTGGCACAGCTTGACGATGTGGCGCGCTATGGGGCGGTGGATTTCGATGCGACCGCGCCGCGTCGCGTCACTGCGTTTCGCGAGAAGGGGCAGACCGGTGCGGGCTTTATCAACGCCGGGGTGTATCTGGTGAAGCGCGCTTCGTTCATGCACTACGTGACGCAGGAGCGGTTCTCGTTCGAGCAGGATTTCTTGCACGCCCATCTTGCCGAGCTTCAGGTGCACGCGGTTCCGGCCGTTAGCCAGTTGATCGATATCGGCGTGCCGGAAGACTACGCGTTGGCGCAGACGCTTGTGCCGCAGATGGTGGCTTGAGACGATGACCGCATTGAAGCGTGCGCTGTTTCTCGATCGCGATGGGGTGATCAATGTCGACATTGGTTACCTGCATCGCGCCGAGGACTGCGTGTTCGTACCGGGAATTTTTGAGTTGGTGCGTCAGGCGCGGAAGGCTGGGTTTGACGTGTTTGTTGTGACCAACCAGGCGGGGATCGCGCGCGGGTACTACAGTGAAGAGACGTTTGCTGCGTTTACGGGGTGGATGCTTGAACAGTTCGCTACCGAAGGCGCGCCGATTACGCAGGTTTATTACTGCCCGCATCACCCGACGGCTGGGATTGGCGGGTACGGGATTGTTTGTGAGTGCAGGAAGCCGGCGCCGGGGATGTTGTTGAGGGCGGCGGGGGAGCATGGAATTGATTTGAGCCGGTCGATTATGGTCGGTGACGCAGAGACGGACATGGCGGCAGCGGAAGCCGCTGGCGTTTCGACACGCTACCTGATTGGGCCCGTGACCGATCGACCGAAGTCGTTCGGTCAGGTTGAGAGTCTGCTCGAACTGACCGAAAGGTTTCCGACCGTCTAGGTCGCGTTTGGGTGAGTTGTAACGCCTTTTCGCATCCCAGCCGGTTCAGCCACTGAATGAGAGTCCCGTATTTCCTTAACTATGCAACCCGTTTCCGATCGACCTTCTGTCGACTCACCATTGCGACCGCCCAAAACGGTCGCAATCGTCCAGTCTTGCTACATTCCGTGGAAAGGTTACTTTGACCTGATCGGCGCGGTGGATGAGTTCGTCCTCTATGACGACATGCAATACACGAGACGAGATTGGCGTAATCGCAACCTCATCAAGACGCCGCAGGGCGCGTCGTGGTTGACGATCCCAGTCAAGGTCAAGGGCAAATACCTGCAGGCGATCCGCGAGACGGAAATTGACGGCAGCCGCTGGCAATCAGACCACTGGAAGGCGATTTGCCAGAATTACAAGCGGTCGCCCCATTTTGCGGCCATCTCGGCGGCGCTCGAACCTTGCTATGTCGGCAAGGAGCACACCAATCTATCCGAGCTTAATCGCGAACTGACCGAGGTGCTTTGCGGGCTGCTGGGCATCACGACGACGCTCAAATGGTCTTGGGACTACGAGATCTGCGACGGTAAGACGGAGCGCCTGGTTCATATTTGCCAGCAGGCTGGTGCGACCCTGTACATTTCGGGGCCCGCAGCGCGTGACTACATCGATGCCTCCCTGTTTGATGCGGCCGGTATTGAACTGCAATATTTTGACTACTCTGGATACCCGGAATACCCTCAACTTTGGGGGGAATTTCAGCACGGCGTGTCAGTGATCGACCTGTTGTTCAACTGTGGCACCGAAGCTCCGAACTACATGAAATTTCCCTCGTTGCGCTCGGGCGCAGCGGCTGCATAAGGACATAGGCGCTCATGAGCGATTTCCTATCCCCGGTCGAACGGTACTATTCTGACAAGCTGGCGCAATACGGAGCGCAGCCGCAGGGTGTGGACTGGAACGGGCCGGAAGGTCAGACCAGGCGTTTCGAGCAACTGTGCAAGCTGTTACCTGCTGAAGGTGGATTTTCTGTCGCCGATGTGGGTTGTGGTTACGCTGCGTTGCTCGATTATCTGACGGGACGATTCGAGGGCTTCGATTATGTTGGCCTCGATATCTCGGACGCGATGATCGCTGCGGCGGCGCAACTTCACCCGCAGGCGCACAACGCGCGATACGTGGTCGGTACCCGGCCTGAGCAGGCGGTCGACTTCGCTGTCGCCAGTGGCATCTTTAACGTGAAGCTCAAGGCGGATCAGGCGTCATGGCATGCCTATATCGTCGAAACGCTCGAAAGCATGAATGGCTTCACGACTCGCGGCTTCTCGTTCAATTGCCTGACCGGGTATTCGGACGCGGACAGAATGCGCGGCGACCTATACTACGCGGATCCCTGTGAGTTGTTTGATCTATGCAAGCGCCGGTTTGCCCGTAACGTGGCTCTGCTGCATGACTACGACCTGTACGAATTCACGATTGTCGTGAGGAAATGATGTCACAAGCGTCGCTGCCTTTAGTTATCTTTGGCGCGGGACAGATTGCCGAACTGGCCTGGTTCTACTTCACGCACGACTCGGCCTACACGCCCGTTGCTTTTACCGTAGATCGGGAATTCATTCAGTCACCCGAACTGCTTGGACTTCCGGTCGTTCCGTTTGACGAGTTGGAACAACGGTTTCCCGCGGACCAGGTGCACGCATTCGTAGCGTTGAGTTACGCAAAGATCAATGCCGTCCGTGCGAGCAAGTTTGAGGCTGTGCGATCTGCGGGCTATCGTTGCGTGAGCTACGTCAGTAGTCGTGCGACCGTGTTCCCGGATCTTCATGTCGGAGAAAACTGCTTCATTCTTGAAGACAACACGATTCAACCCTTTGTGACGATTGGCGACAACGTCACGCTCTGGAGTGGCAATCACATCGGCCACCACTCAGTGATCGAGGATAACTGTTTCATTAGTTCACACGTTGTTGTCTCGGGCGGGGTCAAGATCGGAGCCAATAGTTTTGTCGGCGTCAACTCCACGATTCGCGATCATGTGTCTATTGGCGCGCGATGCGTGATCGGTGCCGGTTCGTTAATTGACCGCGACGCTGAGTCGGAGGGCGTTTATACCGCGGCGGCCGCGGAGCGCTCGCGGGTGCCCAGTTCGCGACTGCGAAGCATCTGAAGAGGGCGCTGTCGATGCAATGGAAGAAGCTCGGAAAGGTGTTTTGCGCCAACGGTGAACATCCGTGGATGCTGACGCACGCGGCGAATCCGGTAGCGGAGTGGCGCCATGGGGACGTATTTCGTGTGTACTTCAGTTCGCGAGACAAGGATCGTCGAGCCCACATTTGCTACGTAGATATCGATCTGAGCAATCCCCAGGAGATTCTGGCGATCAGCGAACAGCCCGTTATCGCACCCGGTCAGATTGGGACGTTTGACGATAGCGGTACTTCAATGGGGTGCCTCGTTCAACACGAAGGACGACGCTACCTGTACTACCTCGGCTGGAATCTCGGGGTGACGGTGCCGTGGCGTAACAGTATCGGACTTGCCATTAGCAATGGACCAGACGAACCGTTCGAACGCGTGTCGCTTGCGCCAGTACTTGACCGAAACCGCGCCGATCCCTTCTCCATCTCCTATCCTTGGGTGCTTGTTGAAGAGGGTAAGTGGCGTATCTGGTATGGCTCGAATCTGTCGTGGGGTACGCGCCAGGAAGAGATGAATCATCTGTTCAAGTACGCAGAGTCGAACGATGGTGTCCACTGGAATCCAGAGGGCGTTATAGCGTTGCACTTTAAAGATTCGACCGAGTACGCGATGTCGAAGCCTACGGTGTTGC
>Ga0302228_10000726_pt1 | contig 26176 bp, 23 predicted proteins | sample II_Palsa_N1_2_FD_193519 | JGI IMG/M metagenome (GOLD analysis project Ga0302228, IMG submission 193519) | Peat permafrost microbial communities from Stordalen Mire near Abisko, Sweden - II_Palsa_N1_2 | ecosystem: Environmental > Terrestrial > Soil > Palsa > Peat permafrost | place: Sweden... | reverse complement strand
TCGGCTGGACGCTCTGCACGCTGGCGCTGGCTGGCCCGACTTGGAATCGCGTGGCGCAGCCCCTTTATGCCAATCGCGCGGCGCAAGTGGTGGCCATATCGCTGTCGCAGCACATGCTCTCGCGTGACGTCGCGCCAAGCCGGCTGGACCGCGCGCGTTACAAGGCGCACGACCTGCTGGCGAGCAATCGCGACGGACTGAATGCGCTGATTGGTTACGCCGGCGAAGCTTTTGTGGTCGCGCCGCTGACTTCTGATGCGGACAGCCTCAGCGATCTGCTCAATGCGATGAGTCCGGACACCATGCCGGTGGATGGCAATGACGCGGCAGCGGCGATTCAGCGCGGTGCGGCGCTGATCCACGATGCCAACGTGTCGGGTGGTTCGCTGGTGCTAATCACCGATCAGGCCGACGCGGCAGCGGATGCCGCCGCGCGTGCCGCCCACGCTGCGGGCGTGCGCGTATCGGTCCTCGGCGTAGGCACCTTGCAGGGCGGTCCGATACCGCAGGCGAACGGCGGCTTTTTGCGCGACGAGCAGAATCAGATTGTTCTGGCCCGTCGCGACGATGCCGCACTCGCCGCGCTGGCAGCTGCCGGCGGCGGACGCTACGCGCCGATGACGACAGATGCTGCCGATATTGATCGCTTGAAGAGTGAGCTGCGCGCCGGGCCATCCGTAAAAGCGACGAGTCAACCTGGTGATGAATGGCAGGATCGTGGCCCATGGCTGCTGCTGCCGCTATTGCTGGTGGTTGCCCTCGGGTTCCGTCGCGGCTGGCTCCTGCTGCTTCCGCTGGTTCTGCTGCCGCTGCTGCCCGGCCGCGCCTCCGCCACCGACTGGCGCGACCTGTGGCAGCGCCCCGATCAGCAGGCCGCGCAGACGCTGCGCTATGGCGGCTCGGCGAAGCAGGCGCAGCAGCTCGCGCGCGATCCGGCGTGGCGTGGCGCGGCGGATTATCGCGCGGCGGATTACGCCGCCGCGGCGAAAACTTTGCAGGCCGTGCCCGGCAGCAATGCCGCGTACAACCGCGGCAATGCGTTGGCGAAGCAGGGTCAGTACAACGAGGCCATCGACGCGTACAAGCAGGCGCTCAAAGTAAATCCGGCGAACGCCGACGCGGCTGCCAATTTGAAGGCGGTGCAGGACTGGTTGAAACAGCAAAAGCCGCAGGATCAAAAACAGCAGGGCCAGAGCCAGCAAAACAAGGACCAGAAGAAGCAGGATTCCTCGAACTCGAAAAACCAGCAGAGCGGCGACGGCAAAGATCAGCCCAAGCCCGGCGATCAGGGTAAGGACGGCAAGTCCGATTCTTCGCCAAAGCCGAACGACAAGCCGTCGCCGGATGCGGGCAAGCCATCGGATAAACCGGGACAGAGCGGTCAGGGAGATACGCAGAAGCAGCCGTCGCAAGATCCATCCAAACCCGACGCATCCGATCCGTCGAAACACAATCCATCCCAACAGAATCAGCCCGGCAAAAATTCGTCGACGAATGATCAGGCATCCGAGCTGCCCCAACCGCTGACACCGCAGCAGCAGGCCGAACAAAAAGCCAGTGCCGACAAGGCGCAGCAAGCCTTGCAGAAGCAGATGGATCAGGCGCTCGCTGGTCAGCAAAAAGAATCGCAGCAAAAGCCGCCGGCCACGCACCAGCTTGGCGAAATGTCGAAAGACGATCCGAACGCCAAGCTGCCGGCCGATCTGCGTCAGGCCATACAGCGGGTGCCGGATGACCCCGGTGCGCTGCTGCGGCGGAAGTTTCAGCTGGAATACGAGCAGCGCCACGGTGGCGTGCCGAATGAGGATGATCAGCCGTGATGCATCGACGATTTATTGCATGGTGCCTGCTTGCCCTGTTGCTGACCCCGGCGTTCGCCAACGCCGCCGATGTGCGGGCGACGCTCGATCGCAGCACCGTGGCGCTGGGCGAAACGGTAACCCTGAACCTGCATATTCAGGGCGACGCGGGCAATATCGCGATGCCCGATCTCAGCGTGCTCGGCAACGATTTCGATATGCTCGGCACGTCGCAAAATAGCAGTGTCAGCGTCGTCAACGGCGCAGCAACGTCGGAACTGATCCTCGGCGTGGTGTTGCGCCCGCTGCATACGGGTTCGCTACAAATTCCTTCGCTCAATGTCGCCGGCAGCCGAACGGCGCCGTTGCAGGTTGAGGTGACGGCCGCCAGCCCAGCGGACGCCACGGCAGCACATAGCGACGTTTTCATGGAGTCGCAGATCGAACCGAACCACGGCTACGTCGGCCAACAGCTGAGCTACGTCGTGCGGCTGTTTTTTGCCACCAGCATCAGCGACGGCTCGCTCGATGCGCCGCAGCTCAACGGTCTGCAGTTCAACAAGATCGGCGACGACACCAACTATTCGGTCGAACGCAGCGGTCGGCAGTATCACGTGCTGGAGCGGCGCTATGCGGTGGTGCCGCAGCATGCCGGTCATATCGAGATTCCGGCGCTGAATTTTCAGGGCGTTGCGATGGATCCGTCCGACCCGGACAGCTTCTTTGGCGCACGCAAACCGGTCGCGGCGAGCGCGCCGGCGGTATCGATCGACGTGAAGCCCACGCCGGCTGACTGGGGTGGTACCGCATGGCTCCCGGCGCGCCAGCTGACGCTGACGCTCGACGGCCTGCCCGACGCGCAGAACCCAGTGCGCGTCGGCCAGCCGTTGAATCTAACGATGAATCTGCAGGCGACCGGCCTGCCGGCGGAGACACTACCGGCGCTGAGCTTGCCCCCGCTGGACGGCGCCACCGTCTATCCGGACAAGCCCACCACGACAAGTCGCAACGATGGACCGTGGATCGTCGGCCAGCGGCAGGAGGCGTTCGCCGTCGTGCCTAATCGTGCCGGCACGTTGACCCTACCCGCCACGACGCTGAAATGGTGGAACGTCTTGACCGACCGCATGGAAGTCGCGCAGATTCCAGCGCACAGCTTTAGTGTGCTACCGGCCATCGGTGCGTCGGACGTCCAGACGGCCAGGCCTGCGGAGGCTTCATCGGCTGCCTCAGCCACGGCTCCGGTGACGGCCGCAGCGGCGCCGATGAATACGCCGTGGCGCTGGATCGCGCTCGGCAGCATCGCGCTGTGGCTGATCAGCGTGCTGGTGTGGCTGCTATGGCGCAACAGCCGGCGCGAGCCTTCGCCTTCGCCGCCGTCAGCAGAACACGCCAATGCATCGGCGCGGGAGCGGCAGCGGGCATTTATAGCCGCCGCAGGCGGTAGCGATACGACCGCGCAGGTGCGTAGCCTGCTGTCCTGGGCCAGGGCGGAACGTCCGGCGATCCAGCACCTTGGTGATTTGAGCGGGCTGCTCGGCGACGAGGCGCAGCGTGCGGCGATTGCGAGCCTGCAGCAGCGGCATTACGCCGGCACGTCATCGGTGGCGCGCGATACAACGCTCGCAGAGGTATTCACGCGCGGCTTCGTCTGGCGAGTCGATGGCCGCGGCGAAGAAGCCAGCGATCTTCCACCGCTGTATCCGTTCAAGCTGCATTGAGCGCGCGTTGAAATATCGCCTGCATCGGGTCGCTGTAACAGCACAGGGTCACGTCGATGAGCACGTCGCTAGCCAGCTCCGCGCGCACAGCGTTGACGGCGATCGGTGCGGCCAGTTCGGCCGGGTAACCGTATACGCCGCAGCTGATTGCCGGAAACGCAATGCTGCGCAAACCGTGCTCGCGCAGCCGCCGCAGCGAATGGCCGTAGCACTGGCTCAACAACAGCGCTTCGCCGTCGCCACCGCCGTGCCAAATGGGGCCGACAGTGTGAATCACGTAGCGCGCAGGCAGCTCGAAACCGGGTGTGATGCGCGCTTCGCCGGTCGGGCAGCGCACGCCGGGCCGGATTTCCGGCAGCTGGCGGCACGCTTGCTGCAGCGCTGGCCCAGCCGCGCGATGAATGGCGCCGTCCACGCCGCCGCCGCCCAGCAACGCCGGTGCGGCAGCATTGACGATCGCGTCCACGCGCAGTGCAGTAATGTCGGCGGTGATAATGGTGATAGGCATGGCTTCAGTTAGGGTGGCGTCTTATGCTTCGATCTCTGTCGGAGTGGCAACAGCTCATGAAGATTGAAGATATCTCCTTTGGCTACCTGCTGAACGACGTGACCTTGCTCGTTCGCAAGCACTTCGATCGGCGTGCGTCGACGTTCGGGCTTACCCGCGCACAGTGGCGCGCGGTGAAGGTGCTGAACCTGCGCGAAGGCCTGCGGCAAACCGAATTGGCCGACTTTCTGGAAATGGAGCCGATTGCCGTTGGCCGGGTGATCGATCGACTGCAGGCGGCAGGCTTCGTCGAGCGCCGGCCTGACCCATCGGACCGACGCGCATGGCGTCTGCACACCACCGAGCAAGCGCGCAGTGTGGTCGACGATATGGAGGTGATCGGTCGCGGTTTGCGCAAGGATGCCACCGTTGGCATAACGATCGACGAACTGCAGCGGGCGCTCGCAGTAATCACCCAAATTAAAGAGAACCTGCTGGCGCTGGAAAAGAGCGAGGCCAGTGCGGCTGCAGATTCCTGAGAGCGCCGATAGATCGTCCAACAAACATACGTCTGTTAGACAGTCAAAAAGAAACGGCCCGCGGGCCGTTTCTTTTTTCAAACGTCTGGCGGACTTATTCGCCGGCGCCGTCGTTCTTGAAGGCATCCGGCGCGGAGCCGAAATCTCCCTCGGCCTCGGCGGCCATGTAGGCATAGGCCGCATACACGGCGACGTTTTGTGCAAGCTCTTTCGCGTCGATCTTGTCCAGCGTGTCGTTGGCGTTGTGGTGGTAGTCGAAGTACATGGTGCCGTCCTGGGTCAGGGACAGCGCGGCCATGCCCTTGGCGTGCATCTGCGAGAGATCGGAGCCGCCGCCGCCGGGATGCGCCTGGTCATAGGCTACGCCAAGCGGCGCCAGCACGCCGGCGATTTGCGCGACCGCAGCACGTGCCTCGGGCTTTACGCTGGCGCTCATGCGCCATACCGGGCCGGAGCCGAAGTCGGATTCGGTGCCGAGCTGATGATTTGCGACGTCGTCCGCATGCTTGTCGGCATACGCGCGGCCACCGAACAAACCCATCTCCTCGTCGGCGAACGCGATCACGCGCACGGTGCGGTCGGGCCGCTGCGGCAGGTCATGGATCAGCTTGCCGGCGGCCATGGCAATGGCTACGCCAGCACCATCGTCGATCGCACCGGTGCCCAGATCCCACGAGTCCAAGTGGCCGCCGATGTCGACGATCTGCTTCGGATACTTGCGGCCGGTGATCTCGCCGATCACGTTGGCGCCAGTAAATGTGCCAGTAATGCCGCAGTCCAGATCGAGCCTTACGCTGACCGGTTTGCCGTAGGCGAGCACGCGTTCGAGCTGATCGGCATCGGGATTGGACAGGGCCGCCGCCGGAATCGCCTGGACCGAGTCCTTGAAAAGGGTGACGCCGGTATGCGGCGTACGGCTGTGCTCGTCGGTGCCGGCCGAGCGCAGGATGAAACCGGCAGCGCCCTTGCTCGAAGCAATAGCCGGGCCGCCAGTGCGGATCGCCGAGCCCATACCGTAATCGTGCCCGTCCTTTTGCCGCGTCATGCGGAACCCGATGTAGACGATCTTGCCCTTCACGCTGGCCGGGTCGGCGGCCTTCAACGCCGCCAGGCTGTCGAACTTGATCACGTCGGCGGTGAGCCCGCCAGCGGGGGTGCCCGCCGAAAAACCCAGCGCGGTGAGTGCCAGCGGCTGTGGAAACGGCGCCACGATGGCGCCGTGCTCGCTGCGCCGCTGCCACAGCGGATAAGTCACCGCCTCGGTATAGACCTTGTCGTAGCCGAGCTCCTTGAACTTCGCTATCGCCCAGGCGCGGCCGCGCTCGTCGTTGACACCGCCGGCAATACGCGGGCCGATTTCCGTGGTGAGCGAGCTGACGATCTTGTAGCCCGTGTCGTCATTCAGCGCCTTGTCGCGCAGCTGTTCGGCCGTCTTTACGGCTGCGTCGGGGATACGCGTATCGGCGGCATAGGCGTGACCCACACCGGCAAGTAGGAGGCCGACAGTGAGAAGCGAGAGGGGAAAGCGGCGCATGACAAAATCCTTGACGGCAAACCACGATTATGGAGCCATAGCGCTTCCGTGCTTGAGCCAAAAGTCATGGGTGTTGGCACAAAAACAGATGGCCGCGCATCCTTGCGACTACGCGGCCACTGGTCTTCATCCGGATCGCTGCGACCTAGGGGTTGTTCTTCAGCAGATCGCGAATTTCCGTCAGCAGCGCTACGTCAGCCGGTGGTGCTGCCGGCGCGGCGGGCTGGCGGCGGGTCAGCTTGTTGATGGCCTTGACCACAATGAAAATCGCGAAGGCGATGATGACGAACTGGATCAGCGTGTTGATGAAGGCACCGTACTGCACGGCGACTTCGGCGACCTTGTGCGCGGGGTTGCTGGCATCGGCTGGCTTGAGCACCCACTTCAGGTCGGAAAAATCGACGCCGCCGGTGACCATGCCGATCAGCGGCATGATGATCTGATCGACCAGCGAGGTAACGATCTTGCCGAAGGCAGCACCGATCACCACACCGACGGCCAGATCGATCACGTTGCCACGCATGGCGAATTCTTTGAATTCCTTGAGCATGCTCACGTTTGTTTCTCCCCGGGTTGGCGGCCTCGATGCGAGACCTTCGCTGAATATGGCGGGTCGACTTTAGCGCAGCAGGTCGCTTGGTGGTACTGGCCGGTCGCGGTAACGCTAAACGATGCGACCGGTGAGTTCGGCGACGCCCTGCAGTTCGGCATGAAACTGGTCGCCGCGCTGCAGCGCCGCCACGCCGGCCGGTGTGCCGGTAAAAATCAGGTCGCCCGCTTTCAGCTCGAACAAGGCGGAAAGCGCAGCGATGATTTCCGGCACGCTGTGCACCATCTCGCCGAGTGTAGTGTGCTGTCGCCGGGCACCGTTGACGTGCAGTTGCAGCGTCGTCTGCGCGCGCACGTGCGCATCGGCTGCCGTGCGCAACGCGGACACCGGGGCCGAATGATCGAACGCCTTGCCGGTATCCCAGGGGTTGCCCTTGGCTTTGGCTTGGGCCTGCAGGTCGCGACGGGTGAGGTCGAGGCCCACGCCGTAGCCCCAGATCAGGGCAAGTGACTGATCAGGCGTGAGGTCGCGCCCGCCGTTGCCGAGCGCCACCACCATCTCCACCTCATGGTGCAGATCGCTGGTGGCCTGCGGATACGGCACGTCGGCACCGTCGCTGACCACGGCGTCGGCTGGCTTGCAGAAAAAAATCGGGGCGGCCTTGTCCACGCTAGAGCCCATTTCCTTGGCATGGTCGGCGTAGTTGCGGCCGATGCAGAAAATGCGGCGCACGGGAAAGCGTTGATCGCTGCCGACAATCGGCAAGCTGGCTGTTGCGGGGGAGGGGATGATCGTTTTCATACCGACAAGCGTAACAAACCCGGTCGATGACGTCGTGTGATCGCAGCGCAACATGGCGCTATCGCGTGGATGGGGGATAATCCGGCATGGGGAAACGATAAGCCGATTGGACGAACGGTACCGCGCCGGCCGCATGACATCTGTCATCGACGATGGCTGATGCTGCGCCCTGACCGTCTTCGGAACGATCGGTCAATCTTGCACGCAACGGGCTCGCACGCAGCCAGCCCGTACTCAACGAATGGCCGGCATCGCCGCGCTGGGGAGTCAGGGTGAGCAACGCGGATCTATTGAAGGAGCTGCGCATCGATCGCAGCCAGCGCGAGGACCATGGAAGCCCTGGTTCGGGCCGCTGGCCGTGGATGCTCGCCGCGATTTTCATTGTGCTGGCCCTGCTCGGTGGCGCCGGCTGGATGCTGTTGGGTCATCAGCGCATCGTCGTGCAGACGGCAGTTGCCGTATCGCCGGCCAACGACAGCGAGGCCGGCGCCGTGCTGCAGGCCACCGGTTACGTCACCGCGCGACGCCAGGCCACGGTATCGGCGCAGATCACCGGTACGTTGACCGACGTCATGATCGAAGAAGGCGACCGGGTCAAAAAGGACCAGGTGCTGGCGCGATTGGACGACAGCGGCTATCGCGCCGCACTCGATGCGGCGAAAGCCGCCGCCGGTGCAGCGCATGCGCTGGTCGCACAGTACCAGGCGCAGCTGGCGCAGAATCTGCGCGACGCCGACCGCGAGAAAAAGCTGGCTGCGCAAGGTCTGGTAGCAACCCAATTGGCCGAGCAGGCGCGCACGCTGGCCGACAGCACGCGTTCGCAGCTGGTATCGCAGCAGCGTCAGGCGGTGTCGGCCGACGCGCAGGTGACCGAGGCGCAGGTCAATTTCGATTACTGCGTGGTGCGCGCGCCGTTCGACGGCGTGATTACTACCAAGGACGCGCAGGTCGGCGAAATCATCTCGCCGTTCTCTGCCGGCGGCGGCTTCACTCGTACCGGCATCGGCACCATCGTCGACATGGATTCGCTGGAAGTCGACGTGGACGTCAACGAGGCCTATATCGGCAAGGTCAAGGCCAACATGCCCGCCGAGGCGGTGCTCGATGCCTATCCCGACTGGAAGATTCCCGCCCACGTCATCGCCATCGTGCCGACCGCGGACCGCGGCAAGGCGACGATCAAGGTGCGCGTGGCGCTGGAGCAAAAGGATGTTCGCATCGTTCCCGACATGGGCGTGAGGGTGTCGTTTCTCGATGTGAAGCCTAAGGCCACCGCGCAGGCACCACAGGGCGTACTGGTTCCAGTCACGGCCATCGCGCAGCGCGACGGGCACAGCGTGGTGTTTGTGTTGACTCGTGATACGTCCGATCACGCCAAGGCGCAGCAGCGCGTCGTCACACCGGCCGCGCAAACGTATGGCGATCTGCGTCTGGTACCTGATGAGGTGGCCCCGGGCGACACCGTCGTCATCGCTCCGCCGCCGGATTTGCGCAACGGCTCGGACGTGCAAATCAAACCGGCATCACCGTAGTTTCATCGAGCCTCCGCTTTCCGCGAACAGCAGCAAAAAGTACTTCAGCATTCATCGGGAGAACGAGCATGAGTACGTCGATCGACAGCACACTGATCGAGATCAGGGATCTGGCCAAGGTTTACGAGCGCGGTAAGCAAAAAGTCGAAGTGCTGCACCACGTCAACCTGGCAATCGCCGAAGGCGACTTTCTGGCGCTGATGGGGCCATCCGGCTCCGGCAAGACAACGCTACTGAATCTGATTGGCGGGCTCGACACGCCGACGGCCGGCAGTATCACCGTCGGTGGCCAGCGCATCGATCAGCTCGGCGGCGGCGCGCTGGCGAAGTGGCGCGCGTCGAACGTCGGCTTCATCTTCCAGTTCTACAACCTGATGCCGATGCTGTCGGCGCAGCGCAACGTCGAGCTGCCACTTTTGCTAACCAAGTTGTCCGGCGCCCAGCGGCACAAAAATGCGGCGATCGCGCTGCAGCTGGTCGGTCTGGCTGACCGTGGATCGCACAAGCCAGGCGAACTATCCGGCGGTCAGCAACAGCGCGTGGCCATTGCCCGCGCGATCGTTTCGGATCCGACCCTATTGGTTTGCGACGAGCCCACCGGCGATCTGGATCGCCAGTCGGCCGAAGACGTGCTCGGACTGCTGCAGCAGCTCAACCGCGAACATGGCAAGACGATTGTCATGGTCACACACGACCCGAAGGCCGCCGAATACGCCAGTCATACGCTGCATCTGGACAAGGGCACGCTCGTCACACCAGCGATGGCATGAGGAGAAGACGATGAAATATCTTCATCTGATCTGGGCCGCGCTGTTCCGGCGCAAGACCCGCACGATGCTTACCCTGGTATCGATCGTTACGGCTTTTCTTCTGTTCGGCATGCTCGACGCGGTGCGCACCGCGTTCGACAGCGGCAGCAAGAGTCTGGTCGGCGTGGATCGATTGATCACCTCGTCGCGCTATTCGATCATCCAGTCGCTGCCGCAAGCGTTGCAGTCGCGAATATCCGGCATCGCCGGCGTGCGCGACGTGGCCTATGCCAACTGGTTCGGCGGCATTTATCAGGACCCGAAAAACTTCGTTTTCAGCTATGCCGTAAGCCCGAATTACCTGGACGTCTATCCGGAAATCCATCTGACGCCAGAACAGCGCAAGGCCTTCGATAGCTCGCGTACCGGTGTAGTGATCGGACCGACGCTGGCCAAAAAATACGGATGGAAGGTGGGCGACAAGATTCCGCTGCAGTCCACCATCTTTCCGCAGAAAAACGGCGATAAGACCTGGGCCTTCGATATTGTGGGTATTTATTCGGTCGATGACGATGCGGCCAACGGCATGGATCAGCTGTTTCTGCTGCACTGGAAATACTTCGACGAGGCCAGCCTGTATACGCGTCATGAAATGGGCTGGTATATCGATCGTCTACAGGACGCGTCGCAAGGCGATCGCGTATCGAAAGCGATCGATGCGCTTTCGGAAAACTCCGACCACGAGACCAAGACGCAGACGGAGCAGGCGTTCAGCGCCTCGTTTGCCAAACAGCTTGGTGATATCGGGCTGATCGTCAGCGCGATCATGGGTGCGGTCTTTTTCACGCTGATTCTGCTGACCGCCAACACCATGACCCAGGCGGTGCGCGAGCGTACCTCCGAGCTGGCCGTGCTGAAGACGATCGGCTTCTCCAGCAACAGCGTGCTGGCGATGGTGCTGGCCGAATCGGTGATGCTGCTGATTCTCGGCGGAGTGATCGGGCTGGCGATCGCCGCGCTGCTGGCGCCGCTGGTCAGCAAGGGCAGTGGCGGCATGCTCAACTTGCCATCTGTGGGCGGCGCCAGCTGGGCGATCGGCGTGGGGCTGATGGTCATCATCGGACTTTTGGTGGGTGCGCTGCCGGCGATCCGCGCGATGCGCCTGAACATTGTCGACGCCCTGGCGGGCCGCTGAGGAGTTTTCGATCATGCGTAAATTCAAATCGTTTCTCGGCAATCTCGGTCTGCTGGCGCTGCTGGCGATCGTGCTGGTGATCTGGGTCCAGCTCACGCCGCTGCTTGTTGGTGCGCTGGCGTTGCTGCTGCTTCTCTGGCTGGTGCTGACCCGGCGCGGACGGCAGACGCTGTCAGTGACCAGCGTGGGCATCAGCACGCTGGGCCAGCGCATCGGCGCATCCTCGGTCATCGTGATCGGCATCGCCGGCGTTGTCGGCGTGCTGGTCGCCATGCTGGCGATGGGCGACGGCTTTGCTGCGACGCTGCAGCAGACGGGCAGCAACGACACGGCTATTGTGCTGCGCGGTGGCTCCAGCGCCGAGCTCAACTCGGTGCTGGAACGCGACAATATCAGCGTGATCGAGCAGGCGCCGGGCGTGGCGCGCGGATCGAAGGGCGAGCCGGTGGCTTCGGCCGAGCTGTCGGTGGTGGTCAATCTACCGAAGAAAAGCGACCCCAGCGTCGATGCCAATGTACAGATCCGTGGCGTAGGCGAGGAGGCCTGGGCCTTGCGTCCGAATGTGCGGATCCTGCAGGGGCGGCGCTTCACTCCGGGTCTGCGTGAGCTGGTGGTCGGACAGGGCGCGCAACATCAGTTCGCCGGGCTGGAGGTGGGCAAACAGCTGCGGCTTGCCGGCCAGCAGTGGACGGTGGTCGGCACGTTCGCCTCTGGCGATTCGCACGATTCGGAACTGTGGGGCGACATGCAGACGGTCGCTTCAGCCTACCGTCGCGGTGCCAGCGCGCAGTCGGTGACGGTGCGGCTGGTGTCGCCGCAGACCTTCGATACGTTCAAGGCCGCTCTGGTCAGCGATCCGCGGCTGAAAGTGGACGTGAGTACCACGCGCGAGTATTTCAGCAAGCAGTCCGAGAACCTGACCAAGGTGATCCGCATCGTCGGCATCACGGTCGGCACGATCATGGCGATCGGCGCGATTTTCGGCGCGCTCAACACCATGTTCGCCGCCGTCTCCACCCGGGCGAGAGAGATTGCCACGTTGCGCGCGATCGGCTTTCGCGGCGTACCGGTGGTGGTGTCGGTTCTGCTGGAGACGATGCTGCTGGCGCTGATCGGCGGCGCGCTCGGCGGGTTGATCACCTGGCTGATCTTCAACGGTTACACCGCTTCCACCTTGGGCTCCAGCTTCAGCCAGGTGGTGTTCCAGTTCAAGGTGTCGCCGCAGCTGCTGTGGACCGGCATTCAATGGGCGATGGCGATCGGTTTTGTCGGTGGTGTTTTTCCGGCCGTACGCGCTGCGCGCTTGCCGGTGACGACGGCGCTGCGCGAGCTTTGATGTGGCGGCGCGGGCTTGACTAGATTCCGCGCTGCCGCGCCAGTGTGATCACGCCGACGCCCAGCAGGATGATAGCCATGCCGGCGAGATCGTACGGCCCCACATGCTCGCCTACCATCAGCAGGCCGAACAGCACGGCGACCGGCGGATTGACATAGGCGTAGCTGGTCGCCAGCGCCGGGCGCACGTGCTTGAGCACGTAGAGATAGGCGCTGAACGCGATGATGGAACCGAACACGACCAGGTACGCCACCGCCACGGTGGCGTGCACGTCCGGATGCGCCGGCAGTCGTTCGCCCGCGCTTAGCGCCACGATGATCAGCGCCGCGCTGGCACACAGCATTTGCGCGGCGGTATTCATCGGGCCCTTCGGCATATCCTGACGCTTGCTCCACACCGAGCCCAGCGCCCAGCACATCGCCGCCAGCAACAGTGCCGCGGCGCCAATGCGCGAAGCGGACAGTCCGCTGCCGAGATTCAATACCACCACGCCGATAAAGCCGATCGCTAGGCCGAGGCCCTCACGCGGCGTCGGCCGGTCGCCGTACAGGCTGGAAAACAGCGCGGCAAACAGCGGCATGCTGGCCACGGCCACCGCTGCGATACCCGAGCTCACGCGCTGCTCGGCGAAGCACACCATGCCATTGCCGAAGCCCAACAACAGCACGCCGGTGATCGCGGCATTGCGCCATTGGCGCTTGCTCGGTGTGGCAACGCCGCGAAGCCGCAAAAAGCCGAACAGCAGCACGCCAGCGATTAGAAAACGCAGGCCGGCAAGCAGGAACGGCGGATAGCTTTCCAGCGCATAGCGGATCGCCAGGTAGGTCGATCCCCAAATGATGTACAGCGCAAACAGCGATAGCGGAATAAGCAGCCGCGGATCAGTGAGCGACCGCGGCACTTCGGCCGCGGCAGGGGCGGAGCCATCAGACATGGGAGCGGAGGCCAAAAGTGGAATCGCGGATTATCCGCGAGCAGGTCGATCGCAGCGAGCCTTATCAGTCGGCGATGACGGTCGTGATTTATCGGCTTGCGACCGATCTCCACAAGCAAGCTGCGGCTTACTGAGTGGCGCTGCGGCCGCGCTGCACGACAACGAATTCGCCTTCCAATACGTCGGGCTTGCGCGCGCGATTGGCCGCTGTCGAACCGACGCGCGCGCCGCTGCCCTGAGTCGGTCGGCGCAAGGCCAGCAGCACGATGCCGCCAACCAGCAACACGCCGGCGACCACCAGTCCAAAAACCAGCATCACGCCGATCACGGCGACACCGATCAGCAGCGACAGGATACGGGCCAGCGGGTTGCGTGGATGGCGCATGGAGGGCAGTGAGAATTGCATGTGTTAAAAATCCGTATGGTAGATTTGTCGACTAAAACTAACAGCCGCAACGACTTACGGTCATCACCATGGCGCTAACGCGTCTGCGAGGCAAGTGCCGATGGATACAGTGACTTCCGCCGTTTTCCCATCGGGGCAGGCGCTGTGCGCGTTGCACGACGTTCCCGATGGCGGTGCCATGGGGATCGATGCCACGCTGGCGGACGGTGTGGAAAACATCATCCTGCTGCGGCAGGGCGAGCAAGTGCGCGCTTACCTCAATATTTGCCCGCACGCCGGACGCCAGCTCGATTACGCGCCGGGCCAGTTTCTTCTCAGCAAGGGAACTTTGATCTGCGCGGTGCACGGCGCCAGTTTCGATCAGACGAACGGCCTCTGTATCGGCGGACCGTGCAAGGGCGAGTCGCTGCGCTCTGTTGCGCTGCGCGTGCATGATGGTGAAATTTTTCTGGCCTGAGCGAGAGCAGAGTGCACTGCGCGATCAGTGAAACATCAGATTGATCGCGAGCAAGGTGACCACCAGCACGATAAAGGTCAGCGGCAGACCGACCCGAAGAAAGTCCCGGCTGCGATAGCCGCCGGGTCCGGTGACCATCATCAGGGCGGGGTGGCCGGAGCTAAGCAGGAAAGTATTCGACGAGGATACCGCCACGATGAGCGCATACGCCGACGGATTGCCGCCGGTGGCTACGGCCACGCTGATCGCTACTGGCACCATCATCACCGTCGCGCCGACGTTGGACATGACCTGCGAAAACAGCAGGGTCAGAATGGCTAGCGCCAGCTGCAGCAGCCAGTGCGAGTGGCCGCCGAGATGCTGCAGCACCTCCTGCGCCACCCACGCAGCAGTGCCGGTCGAGTCCATCGACCAGCCCAGCGGAATCAGACAGGCGGTGACAAAAATCGTTTTCCAGTTGACCGCCTTGTACGCCTCGTCCATGTTCAGCACGCCGGTCAGCAGCATACCGATGGCGCCGGTCATCATGGCGACCGACAGATCGAGCTGGGTGAACAGGGCCAGGCATTTGGCCAGCACGAAAAAGCCGACCGCCTGCCAGATCTTGCCGGGGCGCTGCTCTTCTTTCGGAATGTCGGTGACGACGACCAGATCCTTGTCTTCCGAGGCCAGCGACAGATCGCGCCAGTTGCTGTGCAGCACCATGGTGTCGCCCGCGCGCAGCGTGACCGCGCGCACGTCGTTGCGGAATACCTGATCGCCGCGCGTCACCGCCAGTACCGAAATGCCGAAGCGTTTGCGCAGGCGAAGATCGCCGATGGTCTGCTTGATGAAGCGCGAACTCGGCGGGATGACCACCTCGGAAATGCCCGCGCGGGTCGGGTTGAACAGCTCGCCGAGCTGACGCATCCGCGTCGACAGCCGGCAGAGCTGATTGTTGGCGAACTGGGTCAACTGTTCGCGCGGCCCGAGCACGCCGAGCACCGAGCCGACCCAGATCACGTGATCGACCGGCGGCGCCATGCGCGCGTCGTTGCCGCTCTTGATCGCCAGAATCATCGGCGAATCGTGCAGCTGCTCCACTTCGCCGATGCTCATGCCGACCAGCGGGCTTTCCGCGGTGACGGTTAGCTCGGCCGTTTCGCCGCCGATGCCGTAGGTTTCGGCGAAGTAGCTTTCGGTGCGGCCGGGAGTCACCTTCAGCCGCTCGTCTTCGTGACCGGGCAGCAGCTTACGGCCGAAGAAATAGAAATACAGCACGCCGACCACGGCCAGCGTCAGGCCCACCGGCGTCACGCTGAAGAGGCCGAACTTCGGAATCGTATGCGCACCCGGCAGCAGGTTGGCGTTGGCGCTGGCGATCAGATCGTTCAGCACGATCAGCGGCGAGTTGGCGATCAGCGTGGTGTTGGTTGCCGTGAGAATACAGAACGCCATCGGCAGCAGCAGCCGGGACAGCGGCACACCGGTGCGTGCGGACAAGCGGCTGCTCACCGGAATCATCAGCGCGGCGAGCGCCTGGCTGGGGATGATCGCGCTAAACAGGCTGGCGACCATGTTAATGACCAGACCAAGACGCGATTCCATGCCCCGCGCCATGCGCATCACGAAGCGTGCGGTGAGATTCAGCACGCCGGCGCGGTCCAAGCCTTCGCCCATGATCATGATCGCGATGATGGCGATCACCGCGTTGCCGGCGAAGCCGTTGAACACGCGTTCGGACGGAATAAGGCCGGTCAAGCCGATGGTTACCACGACCAGCAGCGCCACCATGTCGGCGCGAATCCACTCCAGCACCAGCATCAGCATGGTGAAGCCCACCAGGCCGAGCACCAGCATCATGTCGGGGGTAAGCGTCAGTCCCACTGGCCGGCGTTCCGCAAGGGTGGCTGGCTACGCTCGATAGGAGTGTGCAGTGGATGCTTCACGCTGCGTCGATTCGTCCCTGGCTGGATCGCGCAAGTATAAGCGGGCCAGCCTGACTGCTGCGCATCGATATCACGCGTCAGCACTGGGCCGAGGCCCTTTTGCGCAAATCAACGCTTGCGATACAGCAGGTCCCATACGCCGTGGCCGAGCTTCAGGCCGCGCCGTTCGAAATGGGTTTCGATGCGCCAGTCCGGTTTCTCGGCATAGGCACCGGGTGCGATCTCGTTGCGCCAGTCGGGCGATGACTCCATCACGTCCAGCATGTGCTCGGCGTACGCCTGCCAGTCGGTGGCCAGATGCAGCAGGCCGTTGGGCGCCATGCGCGAAGCGAGCAGGGCGACGAAGGCCGGCTGGATCAACCGGCGTTTGTTGTGCCGCTTCTTGTGCCAGGGATCGGGAAACCAGATGCGCGCTTCGGCCAGCGTGCCTGGGGCGATCGCGTGTTCAAGCACTTCCACCGCGTCGTGCTTGTACAGCCGCACATTGTTGGCATCGCGCGCGGCGAGAGCGTTCATCAGCCGGCCGACGCCGGGGCCGTGCACTTCGATGCCGATGAAATCGCGCGCCTGATCGTGTTCGCTGGCCCAGGCCAGTGCTTCGCCGTTGCCGAAACCGATTTCCAGAACGATCGGCGCCTCGCGTCCGAAGCTGGCGCGGAAGTCGTGTGGCACGGCGCTGTAGTCGATGCCGTAGCGCGACCAGTGCGCCTCGAACGCGTGTTGCTGCGCCGGCGTCATGCGGCCTTCGCGCAATACAAAGCTGCGGATGCGGCGCATATAGTCCGGAGTCTGTACGTCGTCGGAGTTGTCGGTGTCGCTCATGACTGCATGTCTCGCTGAGGCGCTGCCGACAGTTGCCGAAGCTCGTTCGGTAACGGCACGCCTGGTTGTGAAGTAGCGCAATTCCTTCGAGCGCGTATGTGGCGGAAGGGCACGATCGGCTCGCTATTGTAGTGGTCATCACCAATCACCGACGGGCAAGCGGTATTGGCTCGAACGCCGCTGGCTCGTGCGCAACGTCGCACAGCAACGACAAAGGCCCGGCATGATCGGGCTTTTGCTGACTGGATGTGATGGTCACGCGTCAGTGCTGATCGGCGTGCTCGGCCTGCCTGGGTTGGGCACGCGGTGGCACCGGGCGCGGCGGTGCGGCCATTTGCTGCGGTGGCCTTTGCGGTTGCATCGGCATCTGCTGTTGTCGCTCTTGCTGCATCTGTAGCGTTTGCTGTTGCCGCTGCAGCTGCATTTGTTGCATCTGCATTTGCTGCTGTGCCTGTAGTTGGCGCATTTGCATCTGCTGTTGCTGCATTTGTGCTGGTTGCTGTTCCTGCGGCCGGTTGAACTCATGCGGGGCGACGTTGCCATAGGCATCGGGCTGATTCACCGGCGACGCTCGCCGGATCTGCGGCACCTGGGGCAAGCCCGTGCCTGGGTTTCCGCTGTCGCGCGAGATGTAGCTGACGGTAGGCTGCACGCGTGTCGGTTCGCGTGCGCGGTCGGCCTGGTCGCCGCCTAGCGGATGCGCAAAACGTGCCGAGGGCAGCGCACCCTGACGGGATGGCGTCTGGGTATTTTCTGCACTGCCGTTAGGCGCTCGACGACCTTTGTCTAACCCGTAGTTCTGAGTAGGTGCCGCCGTCGAAGCCGCATCTTGCCGCGTCACTATCGGCGGGTTTGGAATGAGGTTCGACATCGGCGCCAGCGGATGAGGCGCACGGACAGCATTGCCGCTCAAGTTGCCCGGATTAGTCCGAGCGTTGCGACCGTTAATGGCGGGTGCGAGATGGCTCTCCCCCGGCGCCGGTCCGTTTCCGAAATGCCGAGTCAGCACCTGAACGTGGTCGTTCGATCGAGCGGCAGCGACTGGCAAAAATGCACGCTGCGTGTCGGCCGATGGACGGCTCGGTGCGCCGGCTGCTCGCGCGACCGGAAGGGCCGGCGGTGCCTGTCGGGCCATGACATGGCGCTGAAAACCGGCTAGAGGTAGCGATCTTACGTGATCGCTGCGCGGCCCGGCGCTACGGCCGGTGGTCGGCTGTGGCACGGCGCCGCGCGCTAACACTGGCGCACGCGCGACTTCGCGTGGATCGACCTTGATCAGCTGGCTGCGCACGTTTCGCCCGCTGGCGAAGGCGGCACCCGGCACGGCGGTAAAGCCGCGCGGCGCGTCGCGATTCACGTAGTGTTGCCCGCGCCCCGGCGTGCCGGCGCGATAGTGGCCGTACTGGCTGTCGATGCTGCTGATGATCGTGCTGCGGTTTTGGTGGGTCACCCGGATATTGCTGAGATTGATGTTGCCGTAATAGCGCCGGCTGCTGTGGTACCAGGGGTCGTAGATCTCGCCGGGTCCCAGCGGGAACCAGCCGATCGGATGGATCGGGCCGGCCCCGCCCAGGCCGACGTAGCCGGGCCTTGCTCCGGCTCCCCAGCCCGTGCTGCCGCCAACGAAGGCAACCAGCGCCGGCGCGTAAACGGGGCGCACGCCGACCGGGCCAGGAACCCAGCCCCAACCGCGATGCGTATGCGCCCAGCGACCGTAGTGATACGGCGCAAAACCCCAACGCGCGTTGTCCACCCAGGTCCAGCCCCAGGGGGCGATATAGGCCCAACTGCCGTCCTGATACGGTGCCCAGTCACTGTCGACATCGGCCGGATACCAGATCGCGCCGTCATCGCTGTCCGAATCCCAGTCACCGTTCTGCGCGAGATCCTGGTAGCCGACCACGTCCTGCGACACGTACTGTGTTGTCGCGTATTGCGCATAGTGCCGATCGCGATCGTTGCACCAGGCATCGAACGCGTCGCCGCCGCTGATGTCGGCAATCGTTCCATTTATTAGGCCGGTGTCGTCGAAGCGATAGCGGTGTCCGGCGTTGATCGGACGCTGCGCGCTGTTCTCCCCATAGACCGTGGCATTGCCATCCAGCGCGGTGACTTCGGTGCTCTGACCGTTGCTGTCAATATCGACCCGGAAAATGCCGGGTTGATCGACAACGAATGCCAGCGTGGGCGTGTCTATCTCGTAACTCTGGCCCGGGTTGAGCGATTGCACGCTGATATTGAGCGAGCCTTGTGTCAATTCGATCTGGGCCAGCTGGTCGTTCAAATTCAGCAGGCCTAAGTCGGTCTGGCCGGCGATACGCAAGGCGCCGCCGCCAAGCTCCAGTTCGGCGCGAGCTTTTTGCCCTGACGACAGACGATCGCCTGTCGTCAGCGGACGGTTGATGCTGGCGTCGGTCCAGTCGGTCGCGCCTGCCGGCAGCAAGCCCAGCTCGCCTTCGAAATAGGAGAGACGCGCCACGCGGCTGGGTGGATCGACAGCGGCCTCGTCCCGCGTTGCTTGAGCGTGCGACGAAGCGACAAAGGCGCACATCAGCGTCGCTGTTAGCGCCAGCAAGCCGAGGCGCAAGGGAAACCTGACTTTGCCAAACGTGTCCATGTTGCTCCCCAAACAGTAGAGGCGGCGCGGGCCGCGTAATGAATTTCCTAAACCGGCCGAAAGCCCACATGCCGCCGATATTGGTGGTGCGATTATGCGCACGCGGGGGTGCCGGTTGTCCGCAGGTTTCTGCGGTTTGTCATAGGGTTATTTAGCCGGCCGCTACTTCTCATTTAGTCTGCGTTGGGGCGCCGATCCTTTCATGGCCAGTTGGCGCCGCAAAAATAGTTTCTGCGCGGCCTGCAGTTCCCACCGTTCGTATCCCGGGTTACCATCGCCCGGCCGACGCGGGTGTAGCTCAATGGTAGAGCTGTAGCTTCCCAAGCTACTGACGAGGGTTCGATTCCCTTCACCCGCTCCACCTCACTCGATCCCCACCGAGCAACGCTGCCGCCAGATGACCGATCTGATCCAGTCCGGCCCCATTGTTTTGGGCTGGCGCGAGCGGTTGGCCCTGCCCGAGTTGGGCATTGGCCTGCTCAAGGCCAAGCTCGATACCGGCGCTCGCAGTAGCTCCCTGCATGTCGATACGCTGCAGACATTTCAGCGCGATGGCGCCACGTGGCTGCGGTTCTCGCTGAGTATCCGCCGTCGCCATCCTTTTGAAGTCAACTGCGAGGCTCCCGCGCTGGATCGGCGCGCGGTCACCGACACCGGCGGGCGACGCACGGAACGCTGGTTTATTCGCACGCAGGTCATATTGGCCGGGCAGTCTTTCAGCGTCGACGTCAACCTCACCGATCGGCGGCATATGCTCTTTCCCCTGTTGCTCGGTCGCAGCGCCCTGATGGGGCGGTTTGCGGTGGACCCGGCGCTCTCGTATACCCAGTCACGGCCTCCCGTGGCCGCTACGGACATTTCATGAAGATAGCGATTCTTTCGCGCAACGCCCGCCTGTATTCCACCCGGCGACTGATCGAAGCGGCTCGCGAACGCGGCCATGTGGTGCGCGTGCTCGATCCACTGCGCTGCTATGTGCGCATCGCGCCGAAAGACGTCGCCATCCGCTACAAGGGCAAGGATGTACGCGATATCGATGCGGTGATCCCGCGGATTGGCACGTCGAGCACCTTCTACGGCACGGCCGTGCTGCGCCAGTTCGAGATGATGGGCGTGTATACGCCAAACCCCTCCGACGCCGTGTTGCGCGCGCGCGACAAGCTGCGCTGCCTGCAGATACTTGCCTCGCAAGGCCTGGATATGCCGGTCACGGTATTCGGCGACAATCCGGACGATACCAACGACGTACTGGCGATGCTGGGCGATCCGCCGCACGTGATCAAACTCAACGAAGGCAGTCAGGGCACCGGGGTGGTGCTGGCCGAAAAACGCAGCGCTTCGCAGAGTGTGGTCGAAGCCTTCCGCGGCCTCTACGCCAATTTTCTCGTGCAGGAGTTCATTGCCGAAGCCAAGGGCAGTGACCTGCGCTGTTTTGTGGTTGGCAAGAAAGTCGTCGCTGCCATGCAGCGTGTCGCCAGCCCGGGCGAATTTCGCGCCAACCTGCACCGCGGCGGCAGCGCCATCAAGGCCGATCTGAGCGCTGAAGAAAAGCGCATCGCCATTCGCGCTGCGGGTGCTCTGGGGCTGGGTATTGCTGGCGTCGATCTGCTGCGTTCCAACCGTGGTCCGCTATTGCTTGAGGTGAACGCGTCGCCCGGGCTGGAGGGTATTGAGGCGGCATCTGGCGTGAATGTATCCGGAGAGATCATTAAGCATCTTGAAAAGCAGACGGCGAAAATTTGAATACCGGTGGAGAGAGATCCGTGTCCACGCAGGTCTTTGCCCAGAGAGGAACATTAACTCTTAGATAACCCGCCAGCATTTATAACTTCATCATCGTTTATCGGTTCGGTCGACATGCTCATCGAGGCATACTCCGACTGATAACGGTATCGGGGCGGTAGCTTGGGCCCAGGTGAGGCGACGGCGAGTCGCGCATCTGGGCCTTTTTGTTGCCCTAGGGGCGCGGCGTTCAGTTTGGCGCCGCAATTGACGGGATTCCCTTGTGCAAGCTTGTTAAGCTTGCAGCCCCAGCCGTTCCGTGTAGCGGCTGCGCAGGAGTATGGCATGCGCGTTCTGGTGATCGAAGACAATAGCGATATCGCGACCAACATCGGCGATTATCTGGAAGACCGCGGTCACGTGGTCGATTTCGCCGGCGACGGCGTGACGGGATTGCACCTCGCCGTGGTCCACGACTTCGATGTGATCGTGCTTGATCTCACCTTGCCCGGTATGGATGGTCTGGAAGTTGCCCGCAAGCTGCGCCACGAGGCGCACAAGCAGACGCCGATCCTGATGCTGACGGCGCGCGACGCCTTGGAGCAGAAGCTGATCGGCTTCGAATCCGGTGCCGACGACTACATGACCAAGCCGTTCGCCCTGCAGGAGATCGCTGCACGGCTCGAAGTGCTGGCGCGTCGCGGCAAGGGTCCGCAAAGCCGCGTGCTGAAAGTGGCCGACCTCACGTTCAACCTCGATACGCTGACGGTGAACCGCGAAGGCAAATCCATCCAGCTCAACCCGATCGGCCTCAAGCTGTTGCAGGCGCTTATGGAAGCCAGCCCGTCGGTGGTTACCCGCCAGGATCTGGAGCAGCGCGTGTGGGGCGAGGAATTGCCCGACAGCGACTCCCTGCGCGTACATATCCACGGGCTGCGCGCGGCGATCGACAAGCCGTTCGAGAAGCCGTTGATCCATACGCGCCACGGCATTGGCTACCGGATGGTCGAGCCGGATGCAGTCCAGGCGTAAGCTTCGGTTTCGATTGGTTGTCTCGTTCGCGCTGTTCGGCTTCGGCCTCAGCGCGACTTTCGCCGTGGCTGCGTTGTATGTGCGCGCCAGGGTCGAGAACCAGCTGATCAACGACAGCATGCAGAACGACGTAGATCAGGCCGTCGACAACGCGATCGAGCACCCGGATCGGCCGTTCGAATCGGAACTGATCGAGGGGTGGGTCAAGAGCGATAGGACGTTGTACAAAATGCCGCTCTCCTGGCAAGACTTGGGCAGCGGTGTTCACGATATTCAGGAGACGGATGCCAGCGGTAAAAGTAAGCACTACAAGCTGGCCGTGCGAAGAAAGAACGGCATTATCGGATTTACTCGATATGACATTAGCCGCGAAGATCTAGGCAAGCGGCAGCTGATTACCTCGTTGGTCGGTGCAGTGGTCATTTTCAGTCTGTTGTCGCTGGGCATCGGTCTGTGGCTGTCACGTAAAGTTCTTAAGCCAGTAACCGAGCTTGCACAGCGGCTGCGTGGGTTTCGTAAGGCCGGCAAGGCAGAGCCGCTGGCAGAGCATTTTGCCGATGACGAAGTAGGCGAGCTGGCGCTCGCGCTCGACGAATACTCCGAGCGTCTCACCGCCATGGTCGAGCGCGATCGGGAATTCAATTCCGACGTCAGTCACGAGCTGCGCACGCCGTTGGCAGTGATCGCCAGCACCACAGAGTTGCTGCAGGGCTCACCCGACCTCACTGAAAAAATCAGCGAACGCCTGAAGCGCATCGAGCGTGCGTCGCGTCAGGCGACCGAGCTGATCGAGGCGCTGCTCTTGCTTTCGCGCGCCGAGCGGCGCGGGCCCACGCGCGGTGAAACGACCGAGGTGGGCAAAGTTGCTTCGGATGTCATCGAGAGCCAGCGTCCGCAGATGCGTGGCAAGCCGATCGAGATCGAGCTCAGCGTCGTCGAGACGGTTATCGTCAATGCGCCCGCATCGGTGCTCTCGGTGGCGCTGACCAACCTGATCGGCAACGCGATCAAGTACACGCTGGAAGGGAGCGTGCGCGTCGAAGTGGGCAAGGGCCGTATCGAGGTGATCGACACGGGCCCGGGTATCAAGCCGGAAGATGCCGAGCGGCTGTTTCAGCGCGGCGTTCGCGGTGAAGGTGCCGGTGGCAGCGGCGCCGGTCTGGGTCTGGCCATCGTCCGTCGCCTGTGCGAGCTCTACGGCTGGGACGTGTCCATGCGTCCCCGCAGCGACGCCAACGGCGCGATCGCCTGCATTGTGTTTGGTGGGTAGGGTCGAGAGGCTAGCAGCGAGGGGCGAGAAATAAAAAATTCGCTCGCGTCAGCGCAAGCCCTCATCCCTCATCCCTCGACCCTACGACGTTAAACCGTCACACCGGCTCCAGCCAGCCCCAACGGTCGTTGGTGCGGCCGTCGAACAGGCCGAAGAACAGTTCCTGCAGGCGACGTGTTACCCGGCCGGCCTTGCCCGCGCCGACCTGCTTGCCGTCGACCGAACGGATCGGCGTGATCTCGGCCGCGGTGCCGCACATCAGGATTTCGTCGGCGAGGTAGAGGTATTCGCGCGGGATGTCACGCTCGACCACTTCGATGCCGTCTTCGCGTGCCAGGGTCTTGAGCGTATCGCGCGTGATGCCTGCCAGGATCGAGGCGCTTGCCGGCGTCGTGTGCAGCACGCCGTCGAATACCAGAAACAGATTCTCGCCGGCGCCTTCACTGAGCAGCCCGGTCGAGGCCAGCGCAATGCCTTCGCCAAAACCCAGCCGGCGCGCTTCGCGCGCGATCAGCTGGCCGGACAAGTAATTGCCGCCGGCCTTCGCACCGGCGGGAATGGTGTTGGGCGCAAAACGCTGCCAGCTCGATACGCACGCGTCGATGCCGTTCTCCAGCGCTTCGGCGCCGAGGTAGGGGCCCATGGGCCACGCCGCCACGGCGACGTCGATCGGGGTTTCGGCCGAGAGGCCAAAGCCGCCCAATCCGCGGTAGGCAACGGGGCGCAAATACGCGGCACCCAGCTCATTCTTCTTGATCACGTCGCGGCAGGCGGCGGCGAGTTCATCGGCGCTATGCGGCAGCACCATGTCGTAGATACGCGCCGACTGGTAGAGCCGATGCAGATGGTCGGTGAGACGGAAAATGGCGGCACCGTCAGGCGTCGCATAGCTGCGAATGCCTTCGAACACGGATGAGCCGTAATGCAGCGCGTGCGACATCACGTGGGTGGTCGCTTCCTTCCAAGGCTTGATCTCGCCGTTCTGCCAGATCCACTCCGGGTACTGCTGCGCCATGACGGTTCTCCAATGGTGACCGCGCATAATAGCTGCTGAAGGCTTGTACGGCATGTGTAGGGTCGTGGACGGGTTTGGCGGCCGAATCCTCTCCAGTCAATCGCCGTGGCTCAACCAAAGGCATCCATAGCGATGCACGACGCCGTAGCGAAGCTCGCGCGGGTTGCCGCTGCCGTCGGTACCGGCAAGATACAAGACCAGCTGACTGGCGGAGCCCGGCGCATCGGCCGATGGTCCGACACCGCTGGATGCATCCGTGTATTGCGTGGCCGAGCTGGCATCGGCATCGGGCGGTCCGGCGTCGAGCAGCGGTTGCCGCATCAGCGCACCAAGCGCGCGAATATCGGTGACGGCGGATGCGCTGCCGTATCCATTCCACAGCATCAGCCCCGCCAGCCGATTCGCGTTGTGGTTGGCAAAGGCATCGATCACGCTTTGTCGCAGCTCGTTGAACGTAGCCGCGCAGAGAATGGGCGGCGGCTCGGTCGGTGTCGCGGCAAGCGTCGCGACGTGTGTCGTCTCTTCGACGGGCTTGGTGGCGGCATGAACCGCGGTGGCCTGCATGGATGCACAGGTCTGATCGGTAAACAGCGCACGGCCGCTGGCATCGATGCAGCGATGGATGTCCGTCTGCGATCGGCCGGGCACGGCCCACAGGATCAGAGCGAACCACAGCGATAGTTTCAGCAGGCGCATGACCACAGCATAGCGGCTTGGCTCAGGCCAGCTGCTGCAGCACCGACTGCGTGGCCCTGGCGCGATTGAGCGTATAGAAATGCAGCCCCGGTGCGCCGCCGTCGAGCAGGCGACGACACAGCTGCGCGACCACTTCCGCCCCCAGCGCGCGGACCGATTCGGCATCGTCGCCATGAGCCTGCATGCGCTTGGCGATCCAGCGCGGAATCTCGGCGCCGCACATTTCCGAAAAGCGCCTTAACTGGCTGTAGTTGGCGATCGGCATGATGCCCGGCACGATCGGCACGCTCACGCCGAGCCTGCTGGCGTCATCGACAAAGCGGAAGTACGCATCCGCGTTGAAAAAATACTGGGTAATCGCGCCGTTAGCTCCGGCGTCGACCTTGGCCTTGAAGTGCTGCAGATCCTTCAGGGCGTTGTCGGCCTGCGGATGGGTTTCCGGGTAGGCGGCAACCTCGATGTGAAAATGATCGCCGCTGTGCTGGCGGATAAAAGCCACCAGTTCGGCGGCATAACGAAAGTCGCCTGGCGTTGCCATGCCGGATGGCAGATCGCCGCGAAGCGCAACGATACGTCGATACCCGGCGGCGCGATAGTCGTCCAGCAAAGAGGCCAGTTCGGCGCGACTGCCGCCCACGCATGACAGATGCGGCGCAACCGATAGCCCATGGGCCTTGTTCAGATGCTCCACCGTTTCACTGGTGTAGCTGAGCGTTGAACCGCCGGCGCCAAAGGTTACCGACGCATACTCCGGCTTGTACGCCTTCAGCAGTGTCGCTGCACGGTCCATCTGCGCACGCTGCTCGTCGGTCTTAGGCGGGAAAAATTCAAAGCTGATCGCCGGCATCGCGTCGTTTCCTGAGAGTGCGCTGGTGGTTGCCAGTATATATCTCTACTTCGCGATGAAGCGATATTGCCGCGATGGGTCGATGTGCTGGACGTCTCAGCACCGATACAGGCATCGTTGGATCCCCCTACGTCGAAGCGCCGATCGAGCGACGCTTCGACCTTGCCGAGAACGGTCAGCTCTCGCC
>Ga0302228_10000725_pt1 | contig 26177 bp, 25 predicted proteins | sample II_Palsa_N1_2_FD_193519 | JGI IMG/M metagenome (GOLD analysis project Ga0302228, IMG submission 193519) | Peat permafrost microbial communities from Stordalen Mire near Abisko, Sweden - II_Palsa_N1_2 | ecosystem: Environmental > Terrestrial > Soil > Palsa > Peat permafrost | place: Sweden... | reverse complement strand
GCTACCGGCGTTCAAGCGGTAGCCGTGATCGTCCGCTTTATTTAGGCGGGGCGGTCCGCCGGCCCCAGCCGCGCGATGAATTTCGCATGCGCCGGATACGCGCTGCGCAGCGCGTCGACCTCAGCCAACTCGAACTCGCTGAACTCGAATCCCGGCGCCACAGTGCAGCCCACCAGCGCGAACGTCGCTGGATTCTCGCACTCCGCTGCAAACCACAACCCCGCTGGCACGACGGCCTGAAACACGCTACCCGGATGAGTCAGCGGATTGCCCAACCGATGCGTGATCAGCTTGCCCGCCTGGTCGAGCACATGGACAAGCAACGGTTCGCCGGCATAGAAATGCCAGACTTCGTCGGACCTGATCCGATGCCATGCGGAATGCGCGCCGTCGCATAGCAGGTAATAGATCGCCGTCGACGCCGAGCGCGTCTCGCCCGACCCATCGCGGTTCACGGTCGCGCTCGAGCGATACGTTTCGCGGAAAAAACCGCCCTCGGGATGCGGCTTCAGATCGAAGCGGCGGATCAGTTCGTCTTTGGCAAGGTCGGGAGTCGGCATAGTCGGTGTTTAGCGCTCGCGCTCATCAAGCAACGCCAGCACCCCACGCAGCGCATGCGCGGCCGCCTGGGTGCGGATCTTCTCGCGGTCACCCTTGAACACCATCGTTTCGACGGCGGTATGCAAGCGGTTGCTCCAGCCGAACGACACGGTGCCGACCGGCTTGCTCTCGGTGCCGCCGGCGGGGCCCGCCACGCCGGTGATCGACAGCGACACCTGCGCCCGGCTATTGCGCAGCGCCCCTTCGGCCATCGCGCGGGCGACCGGTTCGCTGACCGCGCCGTGCTTTTCGATCAGATCGGCCGGCACGCCGATCATCTCGCTCTTGGCCTGATTCGAATAGGTGACGAAGCCCCGCTCGAACCAGCCACTGCTGCCGGAGATATCGGTGATCGCGGTCGCGACCATGCCGCCCGTGCAGGACTCGGCGGTCACGAGCATCAGGCGTTCGTCGCGCAACCGGTTGCTCACGCGGATAGCGAGTTGGTGAACGACGGAATCGGTAGCCATGCGTAAGTCCGAAAACGTGAGACGGTTAGACCGACATGCGCCACAGCGCGATCACCAGCAAGGTGAAAAACGCCGCGACCAGGTCATCGAACATAATGCCAAAGCCGCCTTTCAGTCTGCGGTCGAAGTAACGGATCGGCGGAGGTTTCACCATGTCGAAGAAACGGAACACGACGAAGGCCCATGCCTGGCCGGTGACGCTCACCGGCGTCACCATCAGCAGCACCAGCCAGAACGCGACGATTTCGTCCCACACGACCGGCGATGGATCGTCGATGCCGAGTTTTTTCGCCGTGAAGCCGCAGATCGAAATGCCGGCAAAAAAGCCCACGATGATCAGCACGCCCCAGTCGAGCACCGTCAGATAGCGGTTGAGCGCCGCGAACGACGCCCAGGCGAACAGTGTGCCCATCGTGCCCGGCATGATCGGCGACAGGCCGCTGCCGAAGCCGAGCGAAATCAGATGCAGCGGATGCGACAGCATGAAACGGGCGGTCGCGCGACGTGGCCGCGAGGGGCGCGGCTCGGGCGTGCCGGGCGTGTCTCCCGACGGACCGCCATGCGACGGGCCGGCCGGAGGGCCGCCCCGAAAGTCGTCTGCGGGGCCGAGCGCGGGTTCAGTCTGCATGGAAATGGTCGAAGCCTTGCAAGGTCAAGGTGAGCGGGCTGCCGGCTGCGTCAAGCCAACGGATTGCAGGGTTGTCCGCCGCCGATTGGAGATCGCTTATTGTACCGATCCGGGTGACCGGAACAGCTACCGAGCGGCCTGCCGCTTCGACCGCTGCACGCGCGCTTGCGGGCGCCGTGAAGCAAAGCTCGTAGTCGTCGCCGCCCGCCAGAGTGCAGCGGCGTTGTACCTCGGCCGGCAGCCGGCGCAGCGCGGCCGAGCGCGGCACCGCGTCGACTGCGACCTGCGCCTGCAGATGCGAGCGTTCGAGGATGTGCAGCAGATCGCCGGCGAGACCGTCCGAGAGATCGAGCGCCGCGCGCGCCACGCCGCGCAGCGCGAGGCCGAGCGCGACGCGCGGCTCGGGGCGTTCGAGGGCGCGGCGAAATGTCGCAGTGTCGGTGGCATCGGCCGACCACTCGCCGCGCAGCACGCCGAGTCCGGCGCGTGCGTCGCCGAGCGTGCCGGAGATCCAGATGTCGTCGCCGGCTTGCGCCGCATCGCGGCGCAGCGCCTGTCCGGGCGGCACGCTGCCGAACACGGTGATGCACAGGTTGAGCGGCCCGGCCGTGGTGTCACCGCCAATCAGTTCGCAATCGTAGCGTTCGGCGAGCGCAAAAAGACCGTCGCTAAACGCCGCGAGCCAGTCCTCGCGGGCCTGCGGCAGCGCGAACGCGAGTGTGAAGGCTTGCGGCCGCGCGCCCATCGCCGCCAGGTCCGAAAGGTTCACCGCCAGGGCCTTGTGGCCTAGCGCGTGCGGATCGACATCGGCGAAGAAATGGCGTCCTTCGACCAGCATGTCCGTCGAAATAGCCAGCATTTCGCCGGGACGCGGCGCGAGCAGCGCGCAATCGTCGCCAATTCCGAGCGAGCCGTCGTCAGCGGGGCGCGCGCCACGGGCACGGCGCGCGAAAAAACGGTCGATCAGCGAGAACTCGGAGAGCATGATGGGGATCCGTGCACGGAAAAGCGGCTAACGGCGCGCATTGTACGGTGATAATGCTGCGTCGCCGCAAATGCGCCGGGCGGACGGCTTCGTTGCCGTTGGCCCTGTTTCGGTCGCGGCACCTGTGCCCTGATTGAAGGAATCGCGTCAGGGATTGGCGCTACAATGCCGTCGAACACCTATTCTAATCTGCACTTCCAAGCCCGCCTTATGTCGAATCCCGTCAATAGCAAACTCCGCGAAGCCGCTCTCGATTATCACGAGTTCCCGACCCCTGGGAAGATCGCGATCGCGCCGACCAAGCAGATGATCAATCAGCGCGACCTCGCGCTGGCGTATTCACCCGGCGTCGCGTTCGCGTGCGAGGAGATTGTCGAGAACCCGCTGAATGCCGCCCGTTTCACCGCGCGAAGCAACCTGGTCGGCGTCGTGACGAACGGCACCGCGGTGCTGGGCCTCGGCAACATCGGCCCGCTCGCCTCGAAGCCGGTCATGGAAGGCAAGGCGGTGCTGTTCAAGAAGTTCGCCGGCATCGACGTGTTCGACATCGAGCTGAACGAGTCCGACCCGCACAAGCTGGTGGACGTGATCGCCGCGCTCGAACCGACCTTCGGCGGCATCAACCTGGAAGACATCAAGGCGCCGGACTGCTTCATCGTGGAACGCGAATGCCGCAAGCGCATGAAGATTCCGGTGTTCCACGACGACCAGCACGGCACGGCGATCGTCGTCGCGGCGGCCATCACCAACGGTCTGAAGGTTGTCGGCAAGGACATCAAGCAGGTCAAGCTGGTCTCCTCCGGCGCAGGCGCTGCGGCGCTGGCCTGTCTGGACCTGCTGGTCGACATTGGCCTGCCGCTCGAGAACATCACCGTGACCGACCTGGCCGGCGTGGTCTACAAGGGTCGTACCGAGCTGATGGACCCGGACAAGGAACGCTTCGCACGCGAAACCGACGCCCGCACCCTGGCTGAAGCGATTGGCGGCGCGGACATTTTCCTCGGCCTGTCGGCCGGCGGCGTCCTGAAGCAGGACATGGTCAAGCAGATGGCGGACAAGCCGCTGATCCTCGCGCTGGCGAACCCGAACCCGGAAATCCTGCCGGAACTGGCGCTCGAAGTGCGCCCGGACGCCGTGCTGTGCACGGGCCGCACTGACTACCCGAACCAGGTGAACAACGTTCTGGTGTTCCCGTTCCTGTTCCGCGGCGCGCTGGATGCCGGCGCCACGACCGTGACGCGGGAAATGGAAATTGCCGCGGTCAACGCGATCGCCGAACTGGCGCGCCAGGAGCAGAGCGACATCGTCGCGACGGCTTATGGCATTCAGGACCTGTCGTTTGGGCCGGCCTATCTGATTCCGAAGCCGTTCGATCCGCGCCTGATCGTCAAGGTTGCGCCGGCCGTGGCGAAAGCCGCGATGGATTCGGGTGTCGCCGAGCGCCCGATTGAAGACATGGAGGCCTACGAACAGCATCTGCAGCAGTTCGTGTACCACAGCGGCACGACGATGAAGCCGATTTTCCAGTTGGCGCGCGGCGTCGAACCGGAGAAAAAGCGCATCGTATTCGCGGAAGGCGAAGAAGAGCGCGTGCTGCGTGCCCTGCAGATCATCGTCGACGAAAAGCTGGCCAAGCCGATCCTGATCGGCCGTCCGGCTGTGATCGAGGAGCGCATTGCGCGCTATGGCCTGCGTCTCGTCAACGGTCAGGACTACACGGTGGTCAACACCGACCACGACGAACGTTACCGCGACTTCTGGCAGTCGTATCACAAGCTGATGGCGCGCAAGGGCATCAGCGCGCAGATGGCCAAGCTCGAAATGCGCCGCCGCACCACGCTGATCGGCGCGATGCTGGTCAACAAGGGCGAAGCGGACGGCATGATCTGCGGCACGGTCAGCACGACGCACCGCCACCTGCACTTCATCGATCAGGTGATCGGCAAGAAGGAAGGCCGCAATGTCTACGCGGCGATGAACGGCCTGGTGCTGCCGGGCCGGCAGATTTTCCTCGTCGACACGCACGTGAACGTCGATCCGACGCCCGAGCAGCTCGCCGAGATCACCATCATGGCGGCCGAGGAAGTGCGCCGCTTCGGCATCGAGCCGAAGATTGCGCTGGTGTCGCATTCGAACTTCGGCACGAGCAATGCGCCGACGGCCCAGAAGATGCGCGACACGCTCGAGATCTTGCGCGAACGCGCGCCGGACCTGCAAGTGGACGGCGAGATGCACGGCGACGTCGCACTGGATCACAACCTGCGCCGCGAAGTGCTGCCCGAATCGACGCTCGAAGGCGATGCGAACCTGCTGGTGATGCCGAACATCGACGCCGCCAACATTTCGTACAACCTGCTCAAGACGGCGGCTGGCAATAACATTGCGATTGGCCCGATCCTGCTGGGTGCTGCGAAGCCGGTGCATGTGCTGACCGCTTCGGCCACCGTGCGCCGGATCGTCAATATGACGGCGCTGCTGGTTGCGGACGTGATCGCCGCGCGTTAAACGAAGGCCCCGTCTGCGGGGCCGCAACGCGCCACCGGGCGAAAAAAAGGCGTGCCCGCAATGGGCACGCCGCAGGGTGTACAGGGGATTGTCACCCAAAAAAGATGAAACGACGGTATCTCCACCTCCGAAGCGCCCGGAATCGAGCGGATCAGACGCACTCATTCCGGATTTCACCGTCGAGTTAATTTTATCTCGATTGCGATAAAAAAATCTGTCAAGAATCGTCAAGGCGGCGCAAACGGCGTTTTGCTGCAACATTGGAACCTTCCGTTTGCCGGGCGAACGTTGATTCCAGGGGCCATTAGCGATACCCTTACGTCTTTCATGGTCGTCAAACTCGTGATCTAACAGCGGGAATCCTGATTCATGGCACGCAAGTGGCTCCGCAGCGGCGTGCTCATCGGCGCCCTGGCGTTTGGCAGTTTGTGCGGGAGCATGGTCACCGGCGCGTTTGCGCGGGACTATTCGACACCCGGCGACAGCAATAATCAGGTGCAGGGCACCATCGCGGTGGCGCAATTGCCGCGTGAAGCAGTCAATACTTTGAACTTGATTGCCGCAGGCGGGCCTTACCCGTATGAGAAGGACGGCATCGTATTCGGCAACCACGAAAGGCTGCTGCCGCCGCACCGGCGCGGCTATTATCACGAATACACCGTTCCTACGCCGCGTGCCCACAATCGCGGCGCGCGGCGCATTGTCTGTGGGGGTCCGCTACAGCGGACCGATAACTGCTACTACTCGGACGACCACTACACGAGTTTTAATCGTATTGTTGAATGACATCGGGATGAACGGCATGAGCGACAACGTCTACGCGCACGACTCCGGAGTCGCGACGGATCTTTTCGCGGCCGGCGACGGCAATCTGTTTCAGCGCGTCATGCAGATGCGCTCCGCCGGTGACGGACGGGACACCCAGAGCGAAGCCAGCACTGTGCTTTCATCGAACGAGGGGCCTATGAGTCTTTTCAAGACCGTACGACCGAACATCGTACAGTCGATCCGCGCGTTTCGCGTGCAGGATCTCGCTGACGAAGCCAACCAGCTTGGCCAGCACTTTCTGTATGCGCATTGCGCGAATGCGCAATCGAAACAGGAAGTCCTCGAAACGATTGCGACCTCATTTCTGTTTCCGAAACATTTCGGCAAAAATTACGACGCTCTCTACGATTGCCTGACCGACCTGGTAGCCAAGGCGGGGACGCAACCGGGCTTTGTAATCGTGCTCGAGGCGCTGCCGGTGGCGCAGAAATTTGACAAGGAAGGCCGTGAGACGCTGCTCGACGTGTTCCGCGAAGCGGCGGAATTCTGGGCCGAGCGCAAAGTGGCATTCCGGGTGTTTTATTCGTTCGCCTGAACGGACTCAATACACTCCATCCGCCTAGTTGAACAAAGCAAAGGCCCGCCAATTGGCGGGCCTTTGCTTTGGGCGTCAGTTCGATGGGCTTACCATCCGCCCCAGCGCGCCGCCAGTGCGGCCAGCACCGCGATTCCTGCGGTTTCGGTACGCAACACGCGTGGTCCGAGGCCAACTGCGGTGAAACCGTGATCGGTTGCGGCGGCTTCTTCTGCGGCCGAAAAACCGCCTTCCGGTCCGATCAGCAAGGTAACGCGCCCGTGCGGCGGCGTGGCCGGGAGGGCCGTAAAGCTGATGCTCGCGCGCGGCGACAACAGCAGGCGCAATTCCCCTTCTTCAGGCGCACGCGGCAAGACGCCAAGCCAGGTGGCGATTTCCCGTACCGGCGCGACTTCGGGCAAGCGGTTGCGACCGCACTGTTCACAGGACGAGCGCACGATGCCTTGCCAGTGCACGTGGCGCCGTTGCGCCCGTTCGCCTGACAGGCGCACCACGCTGCGCGTGGTGGTGAGCGGCACGAAGCTGGAGGCGCCCAGTTCCACGGCTTTTTCGATCAGCCAGTCCATCTTGTCGCCGCCAGCGATGCCTTGCGCGAGCGTCAGGTGATAGGGCGGTTCCACCTCGATGTCGCGGAATTCGCGAATCCTGACGGTGGCCGAGCGGCGTTCTACTTCGACGAGTTCGGCGCTGTATTCGCCGCCTTCGCCGTTGAAAAGTACGATCGAGTCGCCTGGCTGCAGACGCAGGACCAGGATGTGCCGCGTGACGTCATCGGGAAGCTGCATGATGTCGTCTGGCTTGAGGGCCCTTCCGACGAAGAAGCGAGGCATCAGGAAAATACTCATTGGTTCACGAAAGGTGGCGAGCGAGCGCCCAGCGGTAGCCGTCGAGGTCTTCGACCTGCGCAAAACGGTCACCCCAGAACTGATCCTGTGGCTCGCTCAGCGATTTCGCGCCGGCCGCAAGCGCCCGCGCATAAACCGCGTCGACATCGTCGACATAAATATAAAACGATTGCGGTGCAATCGCGCCGGCGCTTTTGGGTGTCTTCGCCGTCGAGCCGAACGCGCCTTCAGGCGCAAACATCACGATCAACTGGCCTTGATAGACCATTTCGACATGCATGACGACACCGTCGTCCTGGACGCTGTCGCGCACTTCGAAGCCAAAGGCCGCTTCGAAGAACGCAATCGCAGCCCGTGCGTCGTGAACTGTCAGATAGGGGGTCAACCAGGGCACACCGGCTGGGCGGGAGGTGGTCATGGAGTTCTCCGGATCTAGGTCAGCGGGGTGAGTGCAGCGCAGCCAGGGGCCGGCGCACAAGACCTCCGCGCCGACCAAACCGCACATTCTGCCGCCGCGTTACCGTGATGGCTTTAAGAATTGACTTAGTTTATCGCGCACCACGCGAGATGCCGAGAAGAGTCCGGCATGCGTGTCGGCGTCGTACCAGGCGAGACCGGTGATTTGCCGGGCCGCAAAGCGCTCGGTGAGATCGGCTGGCGTGAGCGCGGCGGGGTCGAGTGTGTCGCTCGCGGTGGCCATCAGCCATAGCGAGCCGTACAGCGGCACGTACGCGCCCATCGTGCGCACCACCGCGAAGGAGGAACGCAGGCCGTCGAGTAGCGCGGCCGCTCGTGCGCCGTGGAAATACGGCGCGCCGAGGTGCAGCGACAAGGCCGCAACCGGGCTCATCGCACGCTTGAGCTGCGCGTAGAACGCGGGCGTGTAGAGGCTCGCAGCCGGGGAGTCCGGCGGCGTCAGGTCGAAGACGACCAGGTCGAACTGCTCCTGCGCAGCCGCGACGAAATCGGCGGCATCGCCGATCACCAGTTCCACGCGCGGATCGTCGAAGGCGCCGCCATGCACCTGCGGCAGGTATTCGCGGGTAAGGCGCACGACCTCGGCATCCAGCTCGGCTACTACGATCCGAGTGATGTCCGGATGCCGAAGCAGTTGCCGCGCTGCGCCGCCGTCGCCGCCGCCCAGTACGAGTGCGGTACGCGGCGCGGGATGCGCCAGCGCGTTCGGATGGACCATGCATTCGTGATAGATGAACTCGTCGCCGACGGAGGCCATCGGACGGCCATCCAGCGTGAAGAGCCGCCCGAGGTGCGGGGTGTCCCAGACCTCGATCAGTTGATGCGGCGAGGCGACACTTGCGAGGCGCCGCGCGTTCGGGAAGCCGTACAGGACGTACGGGGTCGGCTGGAAAAGCAGCGGAGCGCTCAAGGTGGGCGGCGCGCAGGCGGCGCGATCGGTTGGCGATGCTCGGATTATAAAGTCGAAGCGGGGCCTGAATGGGCCGCCGTCGCAACGAGGCTGCAAACCACCGACCCATGCGGTTGCCAGCCGGAAAGGCCACAACCATCTGTTAGAATGTCACGCTTTGCAGCCTTGTCCGTTTGCTCTGCCCGTATCGCGTCTCCCGGCGCCGCACCGTGCGCCGTAGCAGACTGGCCGCCGAGCTTCCGGACCGCCGCCCGCGCCCCGCTTTTTGGACTCGTTCTCCGGACTCGACATGACGACCCCGTCTCCCGCCCCCACCTCCCTGATGGCCAACGCAATCCGCGCGCTGGCTATGGATGCTGTTCAACAAGCGAATTCCGGCCACCCCGGCATGCCCATGGGCATGGCCGAGATCGGCGTTGCGCTGTGGTCGCGTCATCTGCGCCACAACCCGAAGAACCCGCAATGGGCCGACCGCGACCGCTTCGTGCTGTCCAACGGCCACGGCTCGATGCTGCTGTATTCGCTGCTGCATCTGACCGGCTACGACCTGCCCATCGAAGAACTGAAGAACTTCCGGCAAATGCATTCGAAGACGCCGGGCCACCCGGAATACGGCATCACGCCGGGCGTCGAGACGACCACCGGCCCGCTCGGCCAGGGTCTGGCCAATGCGGTCGGCATGGCGCTCGCCGAGTCGCTGCTGGCCACGGAATTCAACAAGCCGGACGCGGCGATCGTCGACCACCACACGTACGTGTTCGTCGGCGACGGTTGCCTGATGGAAGGCATCTCGCACGAAGCCTGCTCGCTCGCGGGCGTGCTGAAGCTGAACAAGCTGATTGCGTTCTACGACGACAACGGCATCTCGATCGACGGCGAAGTGGTGCACTGGTTCCACGACGACACGCCGAAGCGCTTCGAAGCGTACGGCTGGAACGTGATCCCGAACGTGGTCGGTCATGACGTCGACGCGGTGGACGCGGCCATCAAGCAAGCCAAGCTGTCGGACAAGCCCACGCTGATCTGCTGCAAGACGGTGATCGGCGAAGGCGCGCCGACCAAGGCCGGCAGCCACGACTCGCACGGCGCGCCGCTCGGCGAGAAGGAAATCGCGGCCACGCGTGAAAAGATCGGCTGGAAGTGGGAGCCGTTCGTGATCCCGCAAGAAGTCTACGCGGCATGGGATGCGAAGGAAGCCGGCGCGCAAAACGAGTCGGAGTGGAACAAGACGTTCGCCGCCTACCAGGCCAAGTATCCGCAGGAAGCCGCTGAGTTCACGCGCCGTATGGCCAAGCAACTGCCGGCCGACTGGGCGGAAAAGGCGCAGGCCATCATCGCCGGCGCGAACGAACGCGCGGAAACCATCGCCACCCGCAAGGCGTCGCAGCAGGCTATTGAAGGCCTCTCGACCGTGCTGCCCGAACTGCTCGGCGGCTCGGCCGACCTGACCGGTTCCAACCTCACCAACTGGAAGGCCGCCAAGCCGGTACGCGTGAACGCGGAAGGCAAGGCCGCGGGCAACTACGTCAACTACGGCGTGCGCGAATTCGGCATGAGTGCGGCGATCAACGGTATCGCGCTGCACGGCGGCTTCAAGGCGTTCGGCGGCACGTTCCTGACGTTCTCCGACTACAGCCGCAACGCGCTGCGCGTCGCCGCGCTGATGAAGGCGCCGTCGATCTTCGTATTCACGCACGACTCGATCGGCCTCGGCGAAGACGGCCCGACCCACCAGTCCATCGAACACGTCGCGAGCCTGCGTCTGATCCCGCATCTGCAAGTCTGGCGTCCGGCCGACACCGTCGAAACGGCCGTGTCCTGGACGCAGGCGGTGGAACATCATGGCCCGTCGTGCCTGATCTTCAGCCGTCAGAACCTGCTGTTCTCGGAACGCACCGACGCGCAGATCGCCAACATCGCCAAGGGCGGTTACGTGCTGCGCGACTGGAACGACGAGATCGTCGCCCGCAAGGTCATCCTGCTGGCTACCGGCTCGGAAGTCGAACTGGCGCTGAAGGCCGTCGAGCCGCTGGCGCGCGAAGGGATCGCGGCGCGCGTGGTGTCGATGCCGGCGACCACGGTGTTCGACCAGCAGGACGCCGAATACCGCGAGCGCGTGCTGCCGAAGGGTGTGCGCCGCGTGGCGATCGAAGCGGGCGTGACGGATTTCTGGCGCAAGTACGTGGGTCTGGAAGGCGGCGTGGTCGGCATCGACACGTTCGGCGAATCGGCCCCGGCGGGCGTGTTGTTCAAGCATTTCGGCTTCACCGTCGAGAACGTGGTAGAGACGGCCAAAGCCGCACTCGGCTGATTGGGTGTCCGGTCCTGCCGCGTGCGCCCCACGCCCGGCAGGACCTGGTCCAGCAGAGCCGAACATGGACGTATTTTTTTCAGCCATCAGGAGATAAACCATGACGATTCGCGTCGCTATTAACGGCTACGGCCGGATTGGCCGCAACACGCTGCGCGCCTTCTATGAAAACGGCAAGAAGCACGACATCCAGATCGTCGCCATCAACGACCTGGGCGATGCCAACACCAATGCCCACCTGACGCAATACGACACGGCCCACGGCAAGTTCCCGGGCGAAGTGTCGGTGGACGGCGACTACCTCGTCGTCAACGGCGACCGTATCCGCGTGCTCGCTAACCGCAACCCGGCGGAACTGCCGTGGGGCGAGCTGAACGTCGACGTCGTGCTGGAATGCACGGGCTTTTTCACGACCAAGGAAAAGGCCAGTGCGCACATCAAGGGCGGCGCGAAGAAGGTCATCATCTCGGCACCGGGCGGCAAGGATGTGGACGCAACGATCGTCTACGGCGTGAACCATCACGTGCTGAAGGCATCGGACACGGTCATCTCGAACGCATCGTGCACGACCAACTGCCTGGCGCCGCTCGTCAAGCCGCTGAACGACAAGATCGGCCTGGAAAACGGCCTGATGACGACGATCCACGCGTACACGAACGACCAGGTGCTGACCGACGTGTATCACGAAGACCTGCGCCGCGCGCGCTCGGCCACGCATAGCCAGATCCCGGCGAAGACGGGTGCGGCATCGGCCGTCGGCCTCGTGCTGCCGGAACTGAACGGCAAGCTGGACGGCTACGCGATTCGCGTCCCGACCATCAACGTGTCGATCGTCGACCTGTCGTTTATCGCCAAGCGCGACACGACGGTGGATGAGGTCAACGCGATCATGAAGGAAGCGTCGGAAGGCTCGCTGAAGGGTATCCTCGGCTACAACAAGGCGCCGCTGGTGTCGATCGACTTCAACCACAACCCGGCTTCGTCGACTTTCGACTCGACGCTGACGAAGGTGTCGGGCCGTCTGGTGAAGGTGTCGAGCTGGTACGACAACGAGTGGGGTTTCTCGAACCGCATGCTGGATACGACTGTCGCGCTCATGAACGCGAAGTAAGCGGGTTTGCGGCGCGCTTCCAGTGCGCTTCACGTGCTCTGGCGCGCTGCATTCGCAGATAGAAAACCGCTCCTCGGAGCGGTTTTTTTACGCCTGCGTTCAGGCCGGCATCTGCATCTGCACCGGCGCGTGAATGTCTCTACCCCTTCGGCACCGGAAAGAACACGCCGGCGCGCTGCGCGGCATTGGTGATGTGCGCCTCGATGGCCTTGCCGGTCGCCGCCGAATCGCGCGTCTTGAGCGCGTCGAGTATCTCGCGATGCTCGTGATACGTGGACAGCACCAACTCACGCCGGAAGAACGGCATGCGCTGGCTCTCCTTCATGATGTCCGAACTGCTGCGCAGGATCGATTCGATCGCCGCATTGCCGGCAATGCTCACCATGCGCATGTGAAAGTCGAAGTCGAGTTGCGCGGCCTCATCCAGTTCGTTGCAGGCTAGCGCGCTGTGCATCGCGTCGATGTTCTGCTCGAACCATTCAAGGTCGGCGTCGCTGATCGCGAGCGCCGCCATGCGCGCGACGAAGCCTTCCAGGGCAAAGCGCATCTGATACGTATCCGGCAGCGACGACTGCTCCGCAAACCGCCACGGGTTGGCAGCGGACACCTGTGAGCTCTCCACATACACACCTTTGCCGGGACGGATCATCAGGAGCCCGAGCGCCTCGAGCGTCGATAGCGCTTCACGCAGCGAAGCGCGGCTGATGGCCAGTTCTTCGGAGAGCTGACGTTGCGCGGGCAACAGACTGCCCACCGGATACACGCCGCCTTCGATCCGTTCGCGGATCGTGGCAATGGCGGAGTCGGTAACGGTATGCGGAACGTTTTTCATGATCCTCGGGGCAGTCGCGCGGTCTGACCGGCATTGTAATCCGCGGCTTCGGCGGCCGCACCGCGTAATTAATCTTCCGACAAACCAACGCTCATCCGTCGTGGATTCAGGCGGGTAAACACTATTATTTTCCGCCTTGACTCGACTATATCGGCTTCCTACTATTCGCCATAACAGTACTGGTCGGACCAGTATGAACAGATGATATCCGTAACCGGGAGAAGGCCGTGTTGAAGTTTTTCAATTCGCTGTTTGGCCGGGTGGTGATCGCTCTAGTGGCGGGCATTGTGATCGGCGCGCTGTTTCCGCATTTCGCTCAATCGTTGCGGCCGCTCGGCGACGGCTTTCTGAAGCTGATCAAGATGGTGATCGGTCCGATCGTGTTCTGCGTGGTGGTGAGCGGCATGGCGCACGCGGGCGATCTGAAGAAAGTGGGGCGGGTCGGCCTGAAGGCGGTGGTCTACTTCGAGTTCATGACGACGATCGCGCTCCTGATCGGCGCGGTGCTGGCGTATGTTACGAAGCCCGGCGTCGGCATGAACATCAACCTGCATTCGCTCGATGCCGCGTCGCTCACGACCTATACCGAGCACACCAAAGATCTGAAGGACACCGCAGGATTTCTGCTGAAGATCATTCCGGACACGGCCTTCAACGCGTTTGCCACCGGCGATATCCTGCAGATCCTCGTGTTTTCGGTGCTGTTCGGCTCGGCCTTGTCGCTGCTTGGCGGTAAGGCGCAAAAGGTGAGCGGCCTGATCGACGAACTGGCCCAGGTCTTCTTTCGCGTGATGAGCTTCATCATCAAGCTGGCGCCGCTCGGCGTGCTGGGCGCGATCGCATTCACCACCGGCACCTATGGCGTCGCCTCGCTCGAGCAACTGGGACTGCTGGTGGTGGTGTTCTACGCGAGCTGCATTGTGTTCGTTGCGGTGGTGCTCGGCGTGGTGATGCGGCTCGCCGGCTTCAGCGTCTTCAAGCTGATTCGCTATCTGCGCGAGGAGATGTCGATTGTGCTCGGCACTGCATCCTCCGATGCCGTCTTGCCGCAAGTGATGCGCAAGCTCGAATGGATGGGGGTGAAGGATTCGACCGTTGGCCTCGTGATCCCCACCGGTTACTCGTTCAATCTGGATGGCTTCTCGATCTACCTGACGCTCGCGGTGATCTTTATCGCTCAGGCCACCAACACGCCGCTGTCGCTGCACGATCTGATCGTGGTGGTGCTGGTGTCGCTGGTCACGTCGAAGGGCGCTCACGGCATCCCCGGTTCGGCGATCGTGATTCTGGCCGCGACACTCTCCGCGATTCCCGCCATTCCGGTGCTCGGTCTGGTGCTGATCCTGCCGGTGGACTGGTTCGTCGGGATTGCCCGCGCGCTGACCAATCTGATCGGCAATTGCGTCGCCACGGTCGTGGTGGCCGTTTGGGAAAACGATATCGACAAGGTCCGCGCCCGTCATGTGTTGAATCGCGAGGCCGCTTATCTGTACGTTCCGGCCGGTGAGGAAACAGCCGCTGCGCCGGTCTCCGCCGATCCCGCGCCCGCGATCTGATCCAGGGCGCAGCCTCGACAGCGCACATCAGCACATACCTCGTCCGGCGGGCGTCGTCGCGTCCACAAGCGTGACCAGCACCACCCACCGGCTTTCCCTTCCCTATCGATTGACCGAGACCATGGCTACTCCGATCCTCGACCCCAACGCCCCCGCCTTCACGCGCCGCTACATGAATCTGGCCGACCCGCGCCTCGGTGCGAAAGCGCTCTTCGCCAGCGACGAATTCTTCGCGCCGAAAGAGCGCATGCTCGATCCGCAACCGGCGGTGTTCATCCCCGGCAAGTACGACGATCACGGCAAGTGGATGGACGGCTGGGAGACTCGCCGCAAGCGCACCACGGGGCACGACTACTGCGTGGTCCAACTGGCGCGGCCGGGCGTGATCCATGGCGTGGATCTGGACACCAGCCACTTCACTGGCAATTTCCCGCCGGCCGCCTCGCTCGAGGGCTGCCATGCGGACGGCGAGATGCCGCCGGACAACGCCGAATGGCACGCGGTCGTGCCGGCGATGACGCTGCAAGGCAATCAACACCATTACGTCGCAGTCGACGACACGCGTGCCTTCACCCATCTGCGTGTGAATCTGTATCCGGACGGCGGCCTTGCGCGCCTGCGCGTGTACGGACAGCCGAAGCGCGACTGGGCGCGCGTCGAGCGCGGCAGTCTGATCGATCTGGCGGCCATCGAAAACGGCGCCTACCTGGTTGCCGCCAACAACCAGCACTTCGGACCGGCCTCGCAGATGCTGATGCCCGGACGCGGCGTCAACATGGGCGACGGCTGGGAAACGCGACGCCGCCGCGAGCCGGGTAACGATTGGGCGATCGTCGCGCTGGCGCGGCCGGGCGTGATCCGCAAGGTTGAAGTCGACACCGCTTACTTCAAGGGCAATTTCCCGGACCGCTGTTCGCTGCAGGCCGCGAGCGTGAGCGGCGGCACGGACGAGTCGCTCGTCACGCAGGCGATGTTCTGGCCGGTGCTGATGGACGAGCAGAAGCTGCAGATGGACCACGTGCATCCGTTCGAAGCGGAGTTGGCCTCGCTCGGGCCGGTTACGCATGTGCGTTTCAATATCTTTCCGGACGGCGGCGTGTCGCGCCTGCGTCTGTGGGGCGAACTGGCGTAAGCGACGAATGGCGAAGGAGGAGACCGGGCTATGAAGACCCTGCAGATGGAACGCCTGACACGTGCTGCGTTCGCACCGTTCGGCGAGGTGATCGAACTGGACGGCGCGCGCCACTTCCCGATCAACGGCGGCACGACCGAGCGCTATCACGATCTTGCCAGGGTCGACGTCGGCGAGCAGGGCGGCCGGCCGCTGGTCAATCTGTTTCGCGCCCAGCCGCGCAGCTTGCCGGTCGAAATTGGAATGATGGAGCGGCATCCGCTCGGCAGTCAGGCTTTCCTTCCGCTTGCGGGGGCGAGCTACCTGATCGTGGTTGCGCCGGCGGGCGAATTCGATCCGGCGCAGATGCGCGCGTTCTGGACCGAGGGCTGGCAGGGCGTCAACTATGCAAAGGGGGTCTGGCACCACCCGTTGCTTGCTCTCGAGCGTGTCAGCGATTTCGTGGTGGTGGATCGAGGCGGCGAGCAGCCTAACTGCGACGAGCTTGCGCTGGTCGAGCCCTGGCGTCTTGTGCGCTAGTGGTGGGTGGGCATGGCGGCTGACGTCCGAGTCGATGCTATGGCCGCCGTTACCGGCCGTTACAGCCACCGAGCGAGGCCAGGACGCTTAGGACACGCCGACAGTGCGTTTAGCGCACCACGCAGCAGCGCCAGAACGCAAAAAACCCGGTCGACTTTCATCGACCGGGTTTCCTTTTATTACTTGCTGCGCTTGCGCGCCGTCAGGCGCGCGGCCATAGTGCGCTTCAATGTTTGCGATGCGGGCACTTTTCCTTGGTGCAGGCGCCGTACAGCGCCAGCGCGTGTTCCTGCAGCTTGAAACCGCGCTCTTTGGCGATGGCTTGCTGGCGGCTTTCGATTTCCTGATCGAAGAACTCCTCGACCAGCCCGCAGTCGATACACACCAGGTGATCGTGGTGGGTGCCTTCGTTCAGCTCGAACACGGCTTTGCCGGATTCGAAGTTGCTGCGCGACAGCAGCCCTGCCTGCTCGAACTGCGTGAGCACGCGATAGACGGTGGCGAGGCCAATGTCTAGCTCTTCGTGCAGCAGGTTGCGGTACACGTCTTCAGCGGTCAGGTGACGCACCGGGCTGTGCTGGAAAATCTCCAGAATCTTGAGGCGCGGTAGGGTCGCCTTGAGGCCGATATTTTTCAGATCGGTTGGATTGGTCATGGCAAGGGATCCCTAGAGTACAATGCAGGGTTCTAATAGTAATGTGTTTTCGCTGTTCAGGTCATCTTCGATGCAATGAAACTCGCGCGGCTCGCCACTGGCAGGGCCCGCACGGTGAGTGAAATGATTTCAAAATCTCTATTGATCTACCGGGGGAGCCGCATGCGGGGTACCTTGATTGCTGCAGCGACTGTCGCGGTTCTTGCCGGATGCTCGACGTACGACAGCGTAACGCAGCGAATCGCCCAAAGCATTACGCCATATCGGATTACCGTTGTGCAGGGTAACTTTGTCTCAGCAGAGGCAGCTGCCCAGATGCAGGTCGGCATGTCGCGCGACCAGGTCCGCCAGTTGCTCGGCACGCCGCTCCTCGCCGACATGTTCCACGCGGACCGCTGGGACTACGTGTTCTATTTCAAGCGCGGCAACACGAGCGTTGTGCAGCAGCGCGACTTCGTCGTGAATTTCGCGGGTGAGCGCGTTGCGAGCTGGTCGGGCGGTCAGGATCTGCCGTCCAACCTCGAACTGCTCGCCGAAATCGACGGCGACAAGCGCGGCAAGAAGGCGTTTGCAGCCGCGGCAGCGGCAGCCAGCGCGCCGGTCGCCGCTTCGGGCACGGCTGCAGCCGCAGCCACGGCTACGCCGCCGGCAGATGCCGCGGCAGCCGCGGGGCAGTCGATGGACCCGAATGCTGAAGCCGCGCAGGCCGCCAACCGTGCAACGGACGCCGTGCAGGCGCCGACCGGCAAGATCACGCCGTCGGTGCGGGCCGGTACGCCGACCGCGAACGGTGGTGTGGTTCCGCAAGGCGCTACGTCGCCGGGCCAGCCGCAGTTCCAGTTCACGCGTCCGCCGCCGCCCACGGTGCCGGGTGCGCCGCAAGAGAATCCGGTCGGCCCGGCAGGCTCGCAGAGCAACAACGGCCCGACCTACAACGCACCGCTCACGTCGGCGCCCGCATCGGCTCCGGGAACGGGTAGCTAAAAACGTTGTCCCTGACAATGACGGGCCGCGTGCGCAGCGCGAGCCCGTCATTTGTGTTTCTTCCGCCATTTCGCGGTTTTCGCGGCGCGCTGTGTGTCGCTTTTTGCCATTGACTGCCATGAACATTGCTATTGCCGGTGCATCGGGCCGTATGGGCCGAATGCTGATCGAAACCGTCCTGAACGATTCTGGCGTCAAACTTTCCGGCGCGCTCGTGCGCCCCGGTTCGTCGCAGCTCGGCCAGGATGCCGGGGCGTTCCTCGGCAAGCAAACCGGTGTGCTGCTCACCGACGACATCGAGCAGGTGTTTGCCCAGTCCGACTACCTGATCGACTTCACGCGTCCGGCCGGCACGCTGGCGCATCTCGAAGCGGCCTTGCGCCACAACGTCAAGCTGGTGATCGGCACCACGGGTTTCGATAATGAGCAGAAGGCGCAACTGCGCGCGGCCGGCGAAAAGACCGGCGTCGTGTTCGCGGCCAACATGAGCGTGGGTGTCAACGTCACGCTCAAGCTGCTCGAATACGCGGCACGCCATTTCGCCACCGGTTACGACATCGAGATCATCGAGGCGCATCATCGTCACAAGGTGGACGCGCCGTCCGGCACCGCGCTCGCCATGGGCGAAGCGATCGCCGGTGCGCTCGGCCGCAATCTCGACGACTGCGCGGTCTATGGCCGCGAGGGCGTCACCGGCGAGCGCGATCCGTCCACCATCGGCTTTGCGGCGATTCGCGGCGGCGACATCGTCGGCGACCATACGGTGCTGTTCGCAGGCATCGGCGAGCGCATCGAGATCACGCACAAATCGGCGAGCCGGCTGTCTTATGCACAGGGCGCGCTGCGCGCCGTGCATTTCCTCGAAGGCCACGCAAACGGCTTTTTCGACATGCAGGACGTGCTCGGCCTGCGCTGAGCGCGCAACTGTCCCGGTTGCGCCTCGAGCCCGCTTGAGGCGCAACCGGCGCACACTTTCCGACGGCGAGGTCCAATGGCAGGCACCGGCATTCTTCACTACCTGCAATCCAGCGATACGATCACGCATGCCGTAGCCTACGTGCTGCTGGCTATGTCGGTGGCGAGCTGGTGCTTCCTGATCGTCAAGGGCTGGATGCTGGGCCGCGCGAAGCGCCAGGCGGCACGCGCGATTGCCCAGTTCTGGCAAGCGCCCACGCTCTCGGAAGGCGTCGCCGCGTTGCGGCGCGCGGACAGCGAGCGGGTCTTCACACCGCTTGCCGAAGCCGCGCTGCACGCCACGGAAGTGGATATCCCAGGCGCCTTGCTCGCGCGCGTCGAACGTAGCGAGCGCGTGCTACGGGCCCTGCGCCAGGCGCTCACCGCCTCGCAACGGCGGCTTGAATTTGGCCAGGTGTTGCTCGCCTCAGTGGGCAGCACGGCGCCGTTTGTCGGTCTGCTGGGCACCGTCTGGGGCATCTATCATGCGCTCGGCAGCATTGCCGCGAGCGGGCAGGCGATGATCGAAAACGTCGCCGGTCCGGTCGGCGAGGCGCTGATCATGACGGCCTTCGGCCTCGTGGTGGCGATCCCCGCGGTGCTCGCTTATAACGTGCTTGGCCGCATGGTGCGGCAGTTGTCCGAGGAACTGGACGGCTTCGCGCACGATCTGCACGCCTACGTCTGCGCGCCCGCCCCGGTGGCGCCGCAGGTGAAATCAGCCCAGCCCAGTTCAGCCTAACGTTCACCCTTGGTCAGGCAGGAGGTCGAGATGGCATTCGGCGGACTCGAAAAACGGCAAACCGCGGCGCCGATGGCGGAGATCAACATGACGCCGTTGATCGACGTGATGCTGGTGCTGCTTGTGATTTTTATCATTACGGCGCCTTTATTCACGCACGCCATCCGGCTCGACTTGCCGAAAGTCGCCGCTGCGCCGGCGCGCCAGACGCCGCAGACCATTTCGCTGTCCATCGACGCCGCGGGCAAGATCTACTGGAACGGCACCGTCCTGACCCTCGAGCAGATGCGCGCGCGCTTCGTGGAGGCGGGCAAAGCGGCGGAGCAGCCGGAGATCCAGCTACGCGCCGAGCGTTCGACGCGCTATGAGGTCATCGCCCAGGTGATGGGCGCCGCCCAGCAGGCCGGGCTCGAGCGACTCGGCTTCGTGACGGATCCGCCGCCGCCCGTGACGAGCCATTAGCCGTGCCGCGCGGCGCGCAGCGGACCCCTCGTCGAACGGTATAATCAGCGTTTTCCCCTGTAAAAGGGGAAACGACGCCATTTCATCAAGCAGAGCACCAGGCCCGGTGCGAAAGCACCGAACCCAGCGATCCCATCACACCATGCACGAAAAATACGTTCCCTCCGACGTCGAATCCGCCGCGCAAGGGCAATGGCGCGCCGTCGACGCCTATAAGACAACGGAAACCACCGACAAGCCCAAGTTCTACTGCGTCTCGATGCTGCCGTATCCGTCGGGCAAGCTGCACATGGGCCACGTGCGCAACTACACGATCAACGACGTGATGTACCGCTATCTGCGGATGAACGGCTACAACGTGCTGATGCCGATGGGTTGGGACGCGTTCGGCATGCCGGCGGAAAACGCCGCGATGGCCAACAACGTGCCGCCGGCCAAGTGGACGTACGACAACATCGCGTACATGAAGAAGCAGATGCAGTCGATGGGTCTCGCGATCGACTGGTCGCGCGAAGTCGCCACCTGCAGCCCGGACTACTACAAGTGGAACCAGTGGCTGTTCCTGAAGATGCTGGAAAAGGGCATCGCGTACAAGAAGACCGGCACCGTGAACTGGGACCCGGTCGACCAGACCGTGCTCGCCAACGAGCAGGTGATAGACGGGCGCGGCTGGCGCTCGGGCGCGCTGGTGGAAAAGCGCGAGATCCCGATGTACTACATGCGCATCACCCAGTACGCCGACGAACTGCTGAACGACCTCGAAGGCCTCGGCTGGCCCGAGCGCGTCAAGGTCATGCAGCAGAACTGGATCGGCAAGAGCTTCGGTGTGAACTTCGGCTTCCCATACGAGATCGACGGCGAGCAGAAGGTGCTGCGCGTGTTCACCACGCGCGCCGACACGATCATGGGCGTGACCTTCTGCGCCGTGGCCGCCGAGCATCCGCTCGCCACGCGCCTCGCCGAGGACAAGCCGGAACTGCAGGCCTTCATCGAAGAATGCAAGCGCGGCGGTGTCGCCGAGGCTGATGTCGCCACGATGGAAAAGAAGGGCATGGGCACGGGTTTCTACGTCACGCATCCGTTGACGCAGGAGCAGGTCGAAGTGTGGATCGGCAACTACGTGCTGATGAGCTACGGGGAAGGCGCGGTGATGGGCGTGCCTTCGCACGACGAGCGCGATTTCGCGTTTGCGAAGAAATACGATCTGCCGATCAGGCAGGTGGTGGCGCTCGAAGGCAAGGAATACTCGACCGACGCCTGGCAGGAATGGTACGGCGACAAGAACGGCACGCTGGTCAATAGCGGCAAGTACGACGGCATGGCCTACACGCAGGCCGTCGACGCGATCGCCAGCGACCTCAAGGAACTCGGCCTCGGCGACAAGCAGGTCACCTACCGTCTGCGCGACTGGGGTGTCTCGCGCCAGCGTTACTGGGGCACGCCGATCCCGATCATCTACTGCGACACCTGCGGCGACGTGCCGGTGCCGGAAGAGGATCTGCCGGTGGTGCTGCCGGAAGACCTCGTACCGGACGGTACGGGCAACCCGCTCGCGAAGTCCGAAGCGTTCGTGAACTGCACCTGCCCGAAGTGCGGCGCGCCTGCGAAGCGCGAAACCGACACCATGGACACGTTCGTCGATTCGTCGTGGTACTTCTACCGCTATGCCGCGCCGGATGCGAAGACCATGGTCGACGCACGCACCGACTACTGGATGCCGATGGACCAGTACATCGGCGGCATCGAACACGCCATCCTGCACTTGTTGTATTCGCGCTTCTGGGCGAAGGTCTCGCGCGATCTGGGCATCGTCAAGTTCGGCGAGCCGGCCAAGAACCTGCTCACGCAGGGCATGGTGCTCAACGAAACCTACTACCGCGAAAACGAAGCGGGCAAGAAGACCTGGTACAACCCGCTCGACGTCACCGTCACGCACGACGACAAGGGCCGCCCGATCGGCGCCACCTCGATTGCCGACGGTCAGCCGGTGGTGCTGGGCGGCGTCGAGAAGATGTCGAAGTCGAAGAACAACGGCGTCGATCCGCAGGTGCTGATCGACCAGTACGGCGCCGACACCGCGCGTCTCTTCGTGATGTTCGCCGCTCCGCCTGAGCAGCAGCTCGAATGGTCGGGCGCCGGCGTGGAAGGCGCGAGCCGCTTCCTGCGTCGCGTGTGGGGCTTCGGTCATGCGAACGAAGCGGCATTGCGCGAACGCGGTTCGTTCGACGCCGCGCAACTCGCCGAAACGGACAAGGTGCTGCGCCGCGAGATCTACAGCGTGCTGAAGCAGGCCGATTTCGACTACCAGCGTCTGCAGTACAACACGGTGGTGTCGGCGGCAATGAAGATGCTCAACGCGCTCGACAGCGCCAAGGGCGCCCAGCCGGCGGTGCTGCGCGAATGCTACGGCGTGCTGCTGCGCGTGCTGTACCCGGTGGTGCCGCATGCGACGTTTCAACTGTGGCAAGAACTCGGCTATGCCGATGAGTTCGGCACGCTGCTCGACGCAGCCTGGCCGAAGGTCGACGAGAAGGCGCTGGAGCAGGCCGAGATCGAACTGGTGCTGCAGGTGAACGGCAAGGTGCGCGGCGCGGTGAAGGTTGCCAAGGACGCCCCGCGTGACGCGATCGAGCAGGCCGCGCTCGCGCATGAGATGTTCGCCAGGTTCGCTGAAGGCAACGCGCCGAAGAAGATCATCGTCGTGCCGGGACGTCTCGTGAACATCGTCGTTTGACGGTGCAGCCGGGAATGAGCAGTGGGCCGCTGCGAACTGCGGCGGCGCACGAATGGGGTACGGGATTTACTGCGAACCAGGAGCCAATGTGACTCGCAGAACGTTTTTGACGCTGGCGTGCGGGGTCATGGTGTTGTCCGCCTGTGGTTTCCAGCTGCGCGGTCAGCAGGACTATCCGTTCAAACGCCTCGCTGTGACGGGTGCGCCGCCTGCCTTCATCGGGCGCTTTAGCCGGATGGTGCAGGGCGGCAGCGATACGGTGGTGGTCGCTTCGGCCGCCAATGCCGATGCCATTCTGCGGGTAACCGAAAGCAGCGGTACAAGCGTGCTGACGATGAACTCGCTCGGTGTCGTCGAGGAGTATCAGTTGAACTACACGCTGTACTACTCGCTCGTCGGCGCGGACGGAACGCAACTGATTCCCCAGAGCACCATTGCGCTGAACCGGGCGATGACCTATAGCGATGAGTACTCGCAGGCAAAGGCCTCGGAGTCCGTGCTTCTGATGACGGATATGCAAAACGACGCAGTCGACCAGTTGGTACGCCGCCTCGGCGTGGTGCACTCGCTGCACCCCGAGCCGGGCCAGGGTGTGCCACCTATTTCGCCGCGCGCGCCGCTGCCGCCGCCGCCGCTTTGATCCGTGCCGCGCATCGCCGTGTTTTGCCAATCTTGCTGATCCGTAGCCATGCAACTACGACTTGACGCGCTCGAAGCGCACCTCGCGAAGGGACTCGCCGGCCTGTACGTCGTGTACGGCGACGAACACCTGCTCGCGCAGGAAGCGGGCGACCGCATCCGCGCGGCAGCGCGTGCGGCCGGCTATACCGACCGCTCGGTGTTCACGGTCGAGCGTGGCTTCGACTGGAGCTCGCTGCTGGGCGCGAGCCAGTCGATGTCGCTGTTTGGCGACAAGCAACTGGTCGAACTGCGGATCCCGTCGGGCAAGCCCGGGAAGGATGGCGGCGATGCGTTGAAAGCGCTCGCTGCCGCGGTCAACTCCGACGTTCTGACGATGATCACGTTGCCGCGTCTCGATTCGGCGACGCAAAAGGCCGCGTGGTTCACGGCGCTGTCAGAGGCTGGCGTTGCCCTGAAAATCGATCCGGTCGAGCGCGCGCAATTGCCGAACTGGGTGGGTCAACGGCTCTCGCAACAGGGGCAGCGTGTGGCCGCCGGTGAGGAAGGGCGGCGTGCACTGGCGTTCATCGCGGAGCGGGTGGAAGGCAACCTGCTGGCGGCGCATCAGGAGATCCAGAAGCTCGGGTTGTTGTATCCGGCCGGGGTGTTGAGCTTCGAGCAGGTTCAGGACGCCGTGCTCAACGTGGCCCGCTACGACGTGTTCAAGCTGAACGAGGCGATGCTGGCGGGGGATGTGGGCCGGCTTTCGCGCATGCTCGACGGCTTGCGCGGCGAGGGCGAGGCCGCGGTGCTGGTGCTGTGGGCCGTGGTTGAAGAAGTCCGCACGTTGTTGCGGATCAAGCGCGGGGTTGCGGCGGGCAAGCCGCTTGCGATGCTCACGCGCGAGAACCGCGTGTGGGGGCCGCGTGAGCGGTTGATCGGACCGGCGCTCTCGCGTGTGACCGAAGCGGCGCTGGAGAAAGGGCTTGCACTTGCTGCGAAGCTTGACCGGCAGGTCAAGGGACTTTCCGGCGGCACGCCCGGGAATCACCGTAACGATCCGCCGCCTGATCCATGGGATGGGCTTTTCGAACTGGCGATGACAGTGGCTTCGCCAGTGACGCCAGCGACAGCCTCATCGCCACGCAGGCCGGGGCCAGCCGTTACAGCGCGCAGGCCAGCCTGAGGTAGTGCAGCGGTTTAGGCAGCAGGGCGGGTGGACGCGAGTGCTTCACTTTGCGAAGCGTCAGCATCCGTGCCGGCGTCCACGAACCGCGTGACTACACCTCGTGGCTGACCCCGCGCCAGGCAAGTCGCCGTAACTCGCCTTACAATCGTTTGATGTTTCGCTAATTCTGTCAGTCCGCCGCACGTGAGCGTGCGCGGCACCACGAGAATCACCATGGATATCGACCAGTACATGACCGACCTCGGCCGCCGCGCCCGTCACGCTTCGCGTGCGATGGCGCGGGCGTCGACGGCGGCGAAGAATGCCGCGCTCGATGCGGTAGCCCGCGCCATCGAGCGCGATGCTGCGCAGTTGAAGGACGCCAACGCGCGCGACCTGGCCCGGGCTCGCGATAAAGGGCATGACGCGGCGTTCATCGACCGTCTGACGCTATCGGACAAGGCTTTGAAAACGATGGTTGAAGGCTTGCGCCAGGTCGCGGCGCTGGCCGATCCAATCGGTGAGATCAGCAATCTGAAATACCGTCCCAGTGGCATCCAGGTTGGGCAAATGCGCGTACCGCTCGGTGTGATTGGGATCATCTATGAGTCGCGTCCGAACGTGACCATCGACGCTGCCGCGCTGTGCCTGAAGTCCGGTAATGCGGCAATTTTGCGTGGCGGGTCGGAAGCGCTTGAATGCAATACCGCGCTGGCGAAGCTGATCGGCGAGGGGTTGGAAGCCGCCGGTTTGCCGCAGGACGCGGTGCAGGTGGTGACCACGTCGGATCGTGCGGCGGTCGGCAAGCTGATCACGATGACGGACTACGTTGATGTGATCGTACCGCGGGGTGGCAAGAGCCTGATTGCGCGCTTGATGGAAGAGGCGCGCGTGCCGATGATCAAGCACCTCGACGGTATCTGCCATGTGTATGTCGACGACCGTGCCGATCTGACGAAGGCGTTGACTGTTTGCGACAACGCCAAGACTCACCGCTACGGCACGTGCAACACGATGGAAACGCTGCTGGTGGCGCGCGGAATTGCGCACGAAGTATTGCCGCCGCTGGGCAAACTGTATCGCGGCAAGGAAGTCGAGTTGCGGGTGGATCCTGCGGCGCGTGCCGTGCTGGCGGAAGCCGGCGTTGGCCCGCTCGTCGACGCAACCGAGGAAGACTGGCGCACCGAATACCTGGCGCCGGTGCTGGCGATCAAGGTAGTCGACGGCCTTGATGCGGCCATCGAGCACATCAACGAATACAGCTCCCATCACACCGATGCGATCGTCAGCGAAGACCACGACCGCGCGATGCGCTTCCTGCGCGAAGTGGATTCAGCGAGCGTGATGGTCAACGCCTCGACGCGTTTTGCGGATGGCTTCGAGTTCGGTCTTGGCGCGGAAATCGGCATTTCGAACGACAAGCTGCACGCGCGCGGGCCGGTAGGGCTGGAAGGGCTGACGTCCCTGAAGTATGTGGTGCTGGGGCACGGCGAAGGCCGTCAGTGACCCATCGCTTCACACGAGTGACAGCAAACAACAACGCTAACAAGCCGCACAAGGACCGCCGATGCTTTGGGTAAAAACGTTTCACATCATTCTGATTGCTTCCTGGT
>Ga0302228_10000716_pt1 | contig 26256 bp, 15 predicted proteins | sample II_Palsa_N1_2_FD_193519 | JGI IMG/M metagenome (GOLD analysis project Ga0302228, IMG submission 193519) | Peat permafrost microbial communities from Stordalen Mire near Abisko, Sweden - II_Palsa_N1_2 | ecosystem: Environmental > Terrestrial > Soil > Palsa > Peat permafrost | place: Sweden... | reverse complement strand
ATGATGGGCACGCTCTGGGAAGCTTCGCGTCGCGGCGTCCCGATCATCGTGTTCAATCCGCTTCGCGAGCGCGCGCTGGAACGCTTCCAGGATCCGCAGGCCATGCTGCAGATGGCGACCTTCGGCTCGACCCGGATCGCGTCGACCTATCTGCAGGTGAAGGCCGGCGGCGACGCGGCCGCGCTCAAGGGCGTTATCAAGGCGTTACTTGCGCTCGACGCCGAACGTGGCGACGTGCTCGACCGCGAGTTCATCGCGACCTACACGGAAGGCATTGATGCGCTGGTCGCGGACATCGAGGCCACTTCCTGGCAAGACATCGAATCGGCAAGCGGCCTGAGCCGCGAGGCGCTCGCGGACGTTGCCGGCGCGTACGCGCAAGCGAAGTCGACGATCATCACTTACGGAATGGGCATTACGCAGCATAACAAGGGCACCGCGAACGTGCGCCTGATCTGCGACCTGCTGCTGATGCGCGGCAACATGGGCAGAGAAGGCGGCGGTATCTGCCCGCTGCGCGGCCACTCGAACGTGCAAGGCAACCGCACGGTCGGCATCACCGAGAAACCGTCGGCGGCATTCCTTGCGAAGATCGAGGCGGTATTCGGCTTCAAGCCACCCGCGGAGCATGGTCACGACGCGGTCGCGGCCATGCAGGCGATGGTTGCGGGCAAGTCGAAGGCGCTGCTGTGCCTCGGGGGCAACTTCGCGGTCGCGCTGCCGGATTCGGAACAGTGCTTCCCGGCGATGAAAGCGCTCTATCTGAGTGTGCATCTCGGCACCAAGCTCAACCGCTCGCACCTGCTGGTCGCGAAGGAAACATACATCCTGCCGGTGATCGGTCGCACCGACCTCGACGTGCAGAACGGCATGGGCCAGTCGATCACCGTCGAGGATTCGATGTCGATGGTCCATGCGTCGGCTGGCAAGCTCACGCCCGCGTCGGAGTTCCTGCGCTCGGAGCCTGCCATTGTGGCCGGTATCGCCACTGCGACGCTCCCGGACAGCAAGGTCGACTGGATGGCGCTGGTCGCCGATTACGACAGGATCCGCGATCTGATCGAACAGACGATTCCGGGCTTCGAGCGCTACAACGCACGCATCCGCGTGCCGGGCGGCTTTCGCATGCCGCTGCCGCCGACAGAGCGCGTTTTCCCGACGCCGACCGGCAAGGCGCAGTCACGGTGTGAAGGAAGACGCGGACGTGGAGGGCGACGACGTATTGCGCCTCGTGACGCTGCGCAGCCACGACCAGTACAACACGACCATCTACGCCCTGGACGATCGTTACCGGGGTGTGTTCGGCCGGCGTGACGTGCTGTTCATGAACGAGGCCGATCTCGCCGCATGCGGGATTGAACATGGGGATCTGGTCGACATCGAGACGGCCGTGCCTGGCCGGCCACTTCGCCTGGAGAAGATCACGGAGATCGCCTACGACATCGCGCCAGGTTCGGTGGGCGCTTATTACCCGGAAGCAAACGTGCTGGTGCCACTCGACTACATTGACAAGGAAAGCGGCACGCCGTCATACAAGTCCACGCCGGTTCGTGTGGTCCGCTCGACGGTGGTTTGATTCGGGTCGAGAGCGTGATGCTGTGTCTGCGGATCGCGCATAGGGCGCTTGTCCGGAAGGTTCGGCAACCGGTGCATCTACGCGGTCAAACGCTCAAGACTTCTGCACTGGATGATCAGAACGTCTCCCACTCCGCTTTCACCGCGTCGGTCGCGGCGGTAGTCGCGAGCTTCTCGGCAATGGCACGGGCGGCTGCTGCTACCGTCGTCTTTTCAGCCGCCACGCGATGCGCGAGCGGCGCCCTGACAGCGGACGGACGGGCTTGGGTCCGCGACATTGCCGGCCGTGCTGCGGGTCGCGCCGTATCGGCGAGCCTGAACACGGAAACGGCTTCCTTCAGTCTGGTTGTCTGCTCTTCGAGCGACTGCGCCGACGCGGCTGCCTGCTCAACCAGCGCTGCGTTCTGTTGCGTCACGTCGTCCATCTGGCCGACCGCCTGGTTCACCTGTTCGATGCCCCGGCTCTGCTCTTCAGACGCTGCCGCAATCTCACCGACGATGTCGGAGACCTGCTTGATGGCCTGCTTGACCTGACCCATGGTCGCGCTGACTTCTGTTGCCTGCATCGCGCCATCCTGGATCATGTCCACGGACGAACTGATCAGTTCCTTGATTTCCTTGGCCGCCGCGGCCGAACGCTGGGCGAGACTGCGGACCTCGCTGGCAACCACGGCAAAGCCTCGCCCTTGTTCGCCAGCACGGGCTGCTTCGACCGCTGCGTTCAGCGCAAGGATGTTCGTCTGGAACGCAATGCCTTCGATGACGCCGGTGATTTCCGAAATCTTGTTCGAGCTACTGCTTATCCGCTCAATCGTCCTCACCATCCCCTGAACGGCATCGTTACCCGCATCGGCAATATCGGTTGCGTTGGTCGCCAGTACGTTTGCCTGTCTGGCGCTGTCCGCGTTGTGCTTTACCGTTTCAGTCAGTTGCGTCATGCTGGCCGCGGTCTCTTCGAGCGAACTCGCCTGTTCTTCAGTGCGGGCAGAAAGGTCAGTAATGCCGCTGGCAATTTCGGTTGAAGCGGTGCCGATCGTTTCGCAGGAAGACTTGATCCCGGTCACGATGCCAACGAGCTGGTTTCGCATCTCGGCAAGCGCATGGAGCAGGCTGGATCTATCGTCTAGCCCGACATGGACGGTGACGGAAAGGTTTCCTCTTGCAACTTCGCCTGTCACCGACGCAGCATATTCGGGTTCGCCGCCCAGCTGTCTGAGCAGGGAACGGGTAAAAAGCACGCCCAGCACGGTGGACAGGATCGACGCAATGACAACGACAGCGATTGAGGTCAGACGCGTAGCCCCCGCACTGGTTTCCTGTTCGTCGAAGCGGGCCTGCGCCGCCTGCTGTTTGTGATCCTTCAGCCTCGCGAGAAGGGCAAACACCTGGTTGGCGTTCTCCTTGACTTCCTGCCGGTTGACTTCCGCACCACCCTTGATGTCACCGGCCTCGATACGTTCGATCTGGTGTCGCATGCCGGCCTGCATTTTCTTGTAGGCATCCTGAAGGCTTTGCACGTCAGCAATCTGGGTCTGATCGCTGCGCGAAGCGAATCTGGAAAGTAGTTCGTCAACTTTCGTGAAGCGCTCGTTGTTTTCCTGCTTCCACGTGGCAATCGAGGCGGGGTCGCCAATTGCGATCATGCGCAGGATATTGATGTCCGAGCGCGTGAGCAGACCGTCGATCTGTCCGATAACCGACGTATCACGGAATTCCTGCTGATACAGCGATGCCAGCGCGTCGTTCGCCTGATTGAGTTTCAGCAGGAGAAAAATGCTCAGACCGAGCGTGATCAGCAAGCTGGTTGCGACGATCGTCGCAAGCTTTTGTCCGATACTCAAACGCATCTCTGATACTCCATAAAATACCGCTGCAATGTAGGTATTGAGTTTTAGACCAGGAGTTGGTGTCGGCATCAGGACTCTGCGCATCTAAACGCCGTGGCCCATGCTGCAAATGCATACTTCGGTAAACGGCTATGCGGTTCAATCCCTGTAGTTAAATCGTGGTAGGGATTTTCTGAAATTGATGCAAGGATATGCCCATCGGATCGGTCTAAAGGGCATCAGGCAATGCGCCGCGACGTTCGGCTGCAGGCCAATTTTTTGCAGTTGACCCTGTTTGACGATTACTCTGACTGAGCCGAAGTTTCCTGATGATCGGGAAGACTAGCCGTTATCGCGGTACCGGCGCCCGGCGAGCTGACCACCTTGATCTGCCCGCCCAGCATCAAGACCCGCTCTTCCATTCCTGCCAGGCCGAAGGAGGTTTTTCTGATCGCCTGAGCATTGAATCCCTGACCGTCGTCGCGAACCTCCAGCACGCAGGCGCCGGGTCTTCGTTCGAGTGTGATGAGCACTTCGCTGGCCGCCGCATGACGGGCGACGTTCGTCAGCGCCTCCTGGACGAGGCGAAACAGGACGATAGCGTGATCCTCGCTCATGACGATGCTTTCGTCCTGTACGCGAAGCCGGCACACCGTGTGGCCGTTGCGGTCGAACTCGGCAACAAGCCATTCGAGCGCCGCCACGATTCCGGCGTCCAATGCCGGTGGGCGCAACGACGTGATGACGCTCCGCACCACCTGCATGGTTTCGTCCACCAGCGCAATCAGAGATCGGGTCTCGTCGAACAGCTTCGGGTGGGCGTCACCGAACTGCATGCGTAGTGCCGACGCACGCATGCGAAGCGCAGTGAGATATTGTCCGAGCTCGTCGTGCATTTCCCGCGCAATGTGCTTGCGCTCTTCCTCGCGCGCCGTTTCGCGATGCGACGTGAGTTCCCGCAACATCTCGTACGACTCCCGCAGACGGAGCTCCGCTTCCTTGCGCTCGCTCAAATCGACCACGAAGGCCACGCCTTCCTTCCCGCCGGTTTCGAAAGCAACCCTGCCGATCATGACGGGCACGCGGCTACCGTCTTTCCTGAGGTACTCCTTCTCCTCCGGCTGCAAGAGCCCGGTCTTGCTGATCTGCGCCAAGGCGAGTTCGGCGTTTTCGCGCCATTCGGGCGGCGTCAGATCCGTCCAGCGAACGGGGCCTGAGACGAGATCCTCGCGCGCGTACCCCACCATGCGCAGAAACGCGTCATTGGCTTCGAGGATGTCGCCATCCGCTCTCCACACGATGATGCCGATGATGTTGGCGTCGACGAGCCGCCGGATCCTGGATTCGCGTTCCGCGAGGTCGCGGTAGAGGCGGGTATTTTCGAGCGACGTCGCGGCCTGCGAGGCGAGCAACCGCAGCCCGGCAATCCGGGCAGGCGCGAATACGCGGGTGATCAGATTGTTTTCGAGGTACAGCGCGCCGATGAGCTTGGCCCGATTCATCAAGGGCAAGCAGAGCATCGAGCGGGTCCGGTGCAGGCGAATGTACGGGTCCGTGGCAAACGTTGGCTCGCTTGCAGCATCGTCGAGAATCACGCTCTCCTGGGTGCGCAGGACATGGTACAGAACCGACTCGGGCAGCATCGCCGCAGTCGCTGGCACATCGCGTAGCTGCACGCGCGGCGTGTCACCGTCCGTCGTGACCTCCGCCACGATCCGTTGCTCAGCGCCGTCAGGAAGAATCAACAAGCCTCGCTCGGCGCCCGCCTGTTCGATCGCCGTGCGCATGACCGTATCGATCAGCTTGTCGAGAACGATCTCTCCGGAAACGGCTTGCGACACCTTGATCACGGTCGCGAGATCGAGGTGTTCGACCGGCGCCCCGATTGTGCTGGTGGGTCCAGGCGCGGGCTCTGCCTCCCTGAGATACGGATGCATCGCATCGAGTTGCCGCACCTTGCCCTCAGCGCCCCAGCGCCGATAGCCTTGCCGGGCGTCCTGCAGATACACGCGTGCGATCTTCTCGAATCCGCGTGCCGCGTAGAAGCAGGCCGCGAGTTCGCCAGCAAGCGCTTCGTTGTGTACGAAGCCGTTTGTGCGCGCTGAGCGGATAGCCTCTTCGTAGAGGTGCATCGCGTCGACCTCGCGGCCCTCGAGGCGGGCTATTTCGGCACTGACGAGAGCCACGCGGTTCCCGAAGTTTTCGGGGCAAGTCTGCGCTCGCAATCGCAACTGCCTTTCATGAGCGGCCATCGCTTCGAGGATATTCCGCGCTGCGGGGCCGGGAGCAGGACCGCAGCAGGCGGCTAACGATAGCGCGCTGTAGAAATGATATTCCGCCTCTTCCAGATAAGACGCCGCGCTCCACATGAGGCGTTGCGCCCTCAATGAGGCATCCGCGGCCGCCGCGTGGTCTCCTGCAAAGAAGCGCGCCTGCAATTTGCGGATCCAATACCAGCAATGCGCAATCACCAGGTCTGGATTTTCCAGAAAATGCTGCTCGATCCGCGACTCGTCGAACTGGCCATCGTTGAAAGAGCCGAAGGCGAGCGTCAGGCCTCTCAGGGTTCGTATCAGCCCAAGCTGGGTGGCGCTAACGTCGATGGCGAAACCGAAGTGCGCTTTTTTCGCGAACGTCAGACTGGCTTCTGCTTCGCACTGCAAATCGGGGAGCGGATCTCCCGCGACGAGCAAATTGGTGATCATATGGGTGTAGCAATAGCCCTCACAGATGAGGTCGCCAGTGTTGCGGGCCGCGTCAAGCCCACGGCGCATCGGTTCCCGGCCGGCCCGGAGATGTCTGGCCATCGGTAAAATGACATTTCCAAAGTGCATATAGACTCTTGCCCGGAAACGCATCAACCGGCGCCGTTCGACAAGATCGTAACCCAGTTGCCCGAATTGAAATCCGACCTCGTAGTGGCCGAAACGCGCTCCCGCCATCATGCCGAGCCGGACATAGGCGGAGCAGGATCCGTCGCAATTGCCGCGCTCGAGGCTTAGATTGACCGCCCTGGAAACGACCAGCGACCATAGATTGGTATAGGTACACAACGCTGCGGGCATGACCTTGACCAGGACGTCCATTGTCGCCAGAGATTCCGGATCGGTCATCAGCGGCAGATCAATGAGATCCTCGATCTTGCGGCCTCCAAGCTGGGACCAGATTCGCTCGTATTCGTCGCGCGCTGTCTCTTCTGAGGTATGCGGCGACCAGTCGATCCCCAGATGTTCCAGATACTCGAGAGCGACCGCAACGGCGCGACTGGCCTGATCAAACGTCATGTACAGATCGACGCGCAAGCATGTCACATTCGCGCGCTCTGGCACATTCGCGGCACGGCCTGAAAGCACACTCAATCGCGCTTCGGCGGCCGATAACCGGCCGGTCAAGAATTCGCATGTGGCCCGGCTCAGCTCCAGCGCGAAGATCAGCTCATGCCTGTGCGCCCAGCAATCGTCCGCCAGCAGTTCCGCGCCGGTGGTCAGATAGGTGAGCGCCGATTCATAGGCTGACGAAGCCATCGCGCGCTGGCCGGCAATCAGATTGAACCCGGCCAGTTGCTCCCGCTCTTCCACCCGCGTCACGCGGGCCGCGCCGCGGTTGAGCTGATTGACGATCTCGAAGATAGCCTCTATCCGCTTGTCGGGTGGCGTCTGTGCCGCGAGCAGCCGCCCGATGCGCAGATGGGCCTCTACGCGCGAGTCCTCCGGGATCATCGAGTAGGCGGATTCCTGGACGCGGTCGTGCGCAAACCGGTAGGATTCCTGAAATTGTTCGATGAGTTCCTGTTCAATTGCCGGACGCAGCGATGCCCGGATCTCCTCCCTGGAACGTTCGCGAGCGTTCGACAACATGGCAATCGTGGCGGTGTTGCCGAGGCAGGCAAACTGTTGCAAGGTCTGCTGCGTTTCGGCGGGCAAGCGGGCCAGCTTCGCGACCATCAGATCCACCACGTTGTCCGTATAGCCCTTGCCATGAATGTTCGGCAGATCCCAAAGCCAGCGGGCAGCGTCGTGATCGAAGCCGAGTAAGCCTTCGTCGACGAGCGCGTGCAGAAACTGGATGACGAAAAACGGATTGCCGCCAGTCCTCTCGTGTACGAGCTGCGCGAGCGGTGCGGCGCGTTCCGGCGCGTCGCGAAGCGCCTCCGCGATCAATTGCTCGACGTGCCCGCGGGCAAGCGGCACGAGGGCGACCTCATCGAACCTCGAACCCGCGTTCCTGACGGCCTGAAGCTTGCGCATCAGTGGATGTGCGGCGCCGACCTCGTTGTTTCGATAGGCGCCGATCAACATCAGATGACGCAGATCCGGGCGGGTCAGCAGGTCCTCGAGCAGATCGAGCGTCGCGGCGTCGAGCCATTGCAGGTCGTCGAGAAACAGCGCCAGCGGATGTTCCGGCCTGGCGAAGACGCCTATGAAGCGCCGGAAGACGAGCTGGAAGCGGCGTTGCGCCTGATGCGGTTCGAGTTCCGGGACGGGGGGTGGATCTCCGATGATCAGCTTCAGTTCGGGGATCAGATCGGTCATGAGGCGTGCGTTAGCCCCGAGGGCCTCTGTCAAGCCGTCGCGCCAACCCGCCAGTTCCGATTCGCGCTTGCCGAGCAACGGCCGCACGAGCCCCCGGAAGGCTTGTACCAGTGTCGAATAGGGTATGTCGCGCCTGTACTGGTCGAACTTACCCGAGGCAAAGAGGCCCCTTGGGGGGACCAGCACCTTGTGCAATTCATTGACGACCGCGGATTTGCCGATGCCGGAGTAACCGGAAACCAGCACGAGCTCCGGCGCGCCGGTGCTGATGACGCGGTAGAAGGCAGCCACCAGCGCCCCGACCTCGCGTTCTCGCCCGTAGAGCTTCTCGGGGATGAGCAGCCTGTCGGGGGTATCGTGCGCGCCCAGCGGGAAGGCATCGATGCGATGGCGACGTTCCCATTCGGCGAGACAGTGCCGCAAATCCCACTCGACGCCGGCTGCGGTCTGATAGCGCTCCTCGGGTGTCTTCGCGAGCAGCTTCATGACAACCGCCGTGACGCCGGGCGGGACCGTCCCGACCCGCGCGCTGGGCGGCATCGGTTTGCGGGCGACATGGCAGTGCACCCATTCCATCGGATCGGCAGCCGTGAAAGGCAGTGTGCCGGTGAACATCTGGTAGAGCGCGACGCCGAATGCGTACAGGTCGCTGCGCGAATCGATCGAACGATTCATCCGTCCGGTCTGCTCGGGGGCCATGTAGGCGAGCGTGCCGGCGATGGTTTCGGGCGGCTCGGGAGATTGCCGCTCGCGCGGGAGCCTCGAGGCAATGCCAAAGCCGGTGAGCCGCACCTGACCGTCCGCGCAGTTCACCAGGATATGAGCCGGCTTGAGGTCCTTATGGACGAGGCCGTGCCGATGGAGCTTGCCGAGCGCCAGCGCGATTCCCACGGCGACGCGCAGGGCACTTCCAGGCTCCATCGGCGCGCCGATCAGCCGCTCTAGCAGTTCGCCGCCGGGATCTTCAAGCACCAGCACGACGCGCCCATCTTCGCGCCGCAGTTCCTCGGGCCGCACCGCCCACGCGCTGCCCAGTTGATCCCTCAGCGCGAATTCATGAGCGAAGCGCGCGAGGCTGGCGGGTGGGGGGTGTTCGGTGACGGTGCGCGCAACCAGCACACTGTCGTTACCGTCTTGAGATTGCTCCCGGCAGAAAACGCGCTCGCCATCCTCCCAGAGAATCTGGGGGCTGTTGCCCGCATCGAGTCCGTGTGTGGCGTCCATCTGCAGTGGCTGGTATGCGGGCTTCGCCCGTCATTGCTCTAGAGGGCGCGCGCCCCGTTTATCTGCACCATCGGTGCGCCGTGCGGGTGAAATGCACGGGGCAAGCCAATATTTGGGCGGTCGGAAATTCTTACAGCAGACGGTCGGCAACGCTCGGAAATTGCAGCATCGTCGTCACGATACACCTTGGCGACCGTGGCAACATATTCGCGTCAGCTCTTTGGGTGCCTTCGGGAGGGGTGCGGCGGTTTCTGTGGGTCACGCCGGTCATGCAGGGGCGCTAGTACCGGTATCGGCCGGACCTCCGACCAGGGTGTTTGACGAGGGCCTCTCCTGCAACTTAGCTGGATCAACGTCTTCATCCACATTCAACTCATCTAACGCCAACATGAATTCCCAAGGTTTCTCCAACTTCGCCTCTCCCTCGCCAGGCATATTGGACAAACTGAATACCACCTTGCGGAGTCTCTCGCGTCGGTCGATCTGCCGTGGGCCGGCAAACATGGCGCAGGCACCCTCCCACAACAAGGTGCGACCTAAAGGATTGTGGTCGTATGCGCTTTCAGCAAGATTCAGCACAATGCTGTTGAAGACGCGAGAATTCGGCTCATCTTCGCCGGGTTCCACCATTCGGAGATTGGGCAATAAAAGTCCGCTATACACCTTGTTCGCCATGAAATCGCTTAGCGCACAGTCGTAGGAGCGCGTGATCCCGGCCACAACTTCGAGCAGCAACCTTATGTCCGCATCTGAGTGTGCGGAGCTGGTAATAGCTGCGCGCAGCACATGCTCGACCTCTGCGAGTTGCAAGGCGCTGCATTCGCGACGGATCGATTCTATCGCCTGCAGGTCTTGCCAGGCGCCCAACACGGGTTCTTGAGGCTTACCGGCCTCAGGAACGACGACCGTCCCAACCGCCAATCGTTGCGCGATGTCCTGAATCTCCTGTTTGAGGTCTGTGGGAAGTGCATTGCCTTCATCGCGAACGTGTAGGTCGGACCTGTACTGCATCGGGTCTGGAATGCCAGTATCGCGCGCCTGCCTACTCGCGTTAGCTGATGGCCGAATCGATTTCAACTCGCCGAGGTGAGCGTTGCCTTTGGACATGGAGTCAAAGGAACCGGTACTTAACGGTTGAGATGGCGCTTGAGACAGACTATCGGAATCAGATAAGTGAAAATTCGTTGGACTCGACAATTTTTCCATGATCTTCATTCATAAAATCAATATTGTCGCTCACCCAACCGGCGGCGCTTTTTACCAGAAGCGAATCTGTTCGTCGAGAAACGAGCGGACTCCCTCGGCGCCGAATCGTCACCTGCCGATCGAGTAACAAAGTCCGACTGTTTCCCTTCAGCGGAATCATCCGTATCCCTAATGCCGGATCAGGAAATCCCGATAGACGTCAGGTTTTATCACGGTTAGGCTCATTGCATAGGGGTGAGCCAGCCGGCGTGAGCGTCACGTTGTGCGCAATACATCAACAATACGTTTCTATACTTCGCCCCAATCTTGATGACAAGCGACATGGGGATCATGCGCGACGCGATTTCCTTCGACGGGCAATACAGGGAAGTGGTCAGCGGACGCACGGCGCAGATGCGAGTGTCGCTCGCTGGGTGGATTTGCGCGAGCCTGCGGGCCCTGGTCATGCTCATGGTCGCATGGGCGACGCCCGCGGCGGCGCTCGACGACTGGCAATTCTCGGCCGGCGCAGCCACGGACAACATCACGCGTGGCATCGACATTAGCGCCGGGCAGCCGTCGCTGTTCGCATCCGCCGCCTGGTATCCGGGTAGCGGCGTTTTTGCGGGCGCATCCGCTTCGTCGATCCGATCCCTCGGTTCGGCGCAGACTGGCGTAGAATTCGTGACGGATGCCGGGTATGTCTGGCGTGCCGGCAACGACTGGAGTGCGCAGGCAATGCTCGCGGACTACCGTTTTACGGGCGTGCCGTTCGCCTATCGAATCGACTACGACGAGCTTGTACTGACAGCGGGGTGGCGCGACAGCGTCTTCGCGTCGATTACGGTGTCGCCGAATACCGGCGGCGGGCCAACGCCGCGATTATGGGCCGTCTCCTATGACCTGGTCGGACGCGTGCCGCTCTCGCATGGTTTCTCCGCGATGGCAAGCGTCGGTTATTACGACATCGCCCAGGAGACTGGAAGCGGCTATGTCTATGGCAATGCCGGGTTGACCTACCAATACCGCACGCTACAGTTCGACGTCCAGTACTTCACCACAAGAGCATCAGCGCAGATGGATATGCGCATGGGCGCCATCCTGGTTCATCGTTGGGTCGCGGACATGATATGGCATTTTTGAAAGCGCCCGACATCATCGGTACTCCTGCGGCCTGGACGGACATTGGCGGATGAGCTATCCCTTTACCCCTCCCTGGAAACGTGAGCAGCGCGATGCGAACGGCTGTACGACCGCGCGCGCGGTGCTGTCACGGTTGACGCTGTGTGCCGCCTGCGCGCTGTCGGCCTGCGCACTCGTACCGGGGACGCCTGACCCCGCCGCAATGACCCGGCAGATGCTGGCGCACCCTGACCGGATGATCATTCTGACCGTCGCGAATTCACCCGAAACGCTGATGTTGCGAGCGGGCTCGACGTCGCGCGGCTACGGCGCGGCGACCAGCTATTCGGCGAGCGACAGCGCTCGCGCAACCATTGCGGCGCTCGCCCGACAATACGGGCTGCGCGAAGTGTCCGCGTGGCCAATTCCATCGCTGAACGTTCATTGCGCCATGCTCGAAATCTCCGGCGCCGCGCCGCGTGACCAGGTCGTCGCGCAACTCGCGGCGGACCCGCGGGTGAACCTTGCCGAGCCGCTCCACACGTTCCACACGCTTGCCGGTGCGCCGGCCGTCGCCGCGTACAGCAACCTGGAGCAGGGCCTCCACGAGATCGGCGCCTATGCCGCGCAGAAGGTGACGCGCGGAGACTCCGTCGAAATTGCGGTGATCGACACGGGCATCGACACCATGCATCCGGACCTGCGCGGCCGCATCGCCGCGACGCAGAACTTCGTGGATGACGACTGGGATCAGTTCAATCGCGATCAGCACGGAACGGAGGTAGCCGGCATCATCGCTGCCGACCATCGGGCCGGATCGTTGGATCGCACGCGCGGCATGGAAGGCGTCGCGCCGCACGCCAGCATCATCGCGCTCAAGGCATGCTGGCAGGATGATCCGTCTGGACGTACCGCGGTGTGCCATACCCTGACGCTGGCGGAGGCGCTGCAAGCGGCTCTGGAGGCACATGCGAAGATCGTCAACCTGAGCCTCGGTGGACCGCCGGATCCGCTGCTGGCCGAACTGGTCGCCCTGTTGATCAGGAAGGGTGTGATTGTCGTGGGCGCAGTCGAGCCGGACGGGGACATGAACGCGTTCCCGGTCGGTGTGCCGGGCGTGATCGCTGTCGAATCGGCGCGGCGCGCAGGAGACACGGTCGATGCCTCCAGTTCGCCCGTGCTCTACGCGCCTGGCCGGAACGTGCTCACCCTCACGCCCGGCGGCAACTACGACTTTGTCTCGGGATCCTCATTCGCGACGGCGTATGTCACGGCATCCGCGGCGCTGCTGCTGGGGGTGCGTCCGCATTTCAATCCGAACGATCTGAGCGCGCTGCTCAGGCAGACCAGCGGATCCACGAAATTGCATGCGAGCGTTATCAATGTGTGCCGTGCGATGGCGGCGCTACACCGTTCCTGCACCGACAGTCCTCAATGAACGCCTCCTGCTAGTCACTGTCGACCCGCGCAACGATATCCGACTGCCTCCACGTGCGCGACACCGCGCGTCGGAACACTAGCGTCATGCAGGCAAGCGTACACAGCAGCTGCACGACGGCCGCAGTCGCACCCGCCAGTTCGATCAGCGCCATTCGTTGGTGACGTCGCAGCTTGTCTTCTGCTTCAGTGAGGAGCACGTCGCGCAGTTGGGTGATCGAGCGCATCGTCGGCACATAATGCTCGGCGAATGCGCCGGTCGAGATATCGGCGCCGTCTGGCCGGCTTGCCATTTCCCGGACTTCGGCGACGTAGCGCTGGCCGTCGCCGAAGTAGCGCCAGGTCATGGTCGCGAGGGCTTCCGCGGTCAGCGCCGGATGGTCGAGCATGCGCAGATCGATCAGTGCGCGCAACTGGTCGATGCGGCCGCTCGTACGCGCGATGGCGAGTTGTTCTTCGCTGGTGAGCGGCCGGTGCATCGCGAGTGCGCTGGTGAAGCGTGATCCGAGCTGGCCGGCCTGCTCGCGTAGATCCGCGGTCAGCTTCGCGACCAGCATCGTTTCGGCTACAGCGGGGTCGCCCTTGTTGACAACCGACATTTCGACGATCACCGGCGGCAGAAGCTCCGGTATGAGGGCGATCATCCGGTTGACCGCGTTCTGGGTGGTTTGATCGCCTCGCCACAACAGCGGCTCCCCAACGAGTTGATCGACGTTGGCGCGCGCCGAGGCAAGGTCGGCTCTGAACTTCATGACCACCTCGACGTTCTCGGCGCGCGCGGGGGACGGCTCCTCGCGCAGCTTGCCGAGCAGCGTCGCGATTTGCGCGTCGCTTCGTTGACGGGCCAAGGCCAGTGCCGCGAGTCGGGCCGGTGGGATCGGCACCTCTTCGCCGAGTGCACCATTCGTCGGTCCGCGCTCGGCGGAGACAACTTCCATCGCAAGCAGGGTGGCCCGGAACGTGTCGAATCCGCGCACGGCTTCGCTGGCCGAGCGATAGGCCAGCCATTGGTGCGCCATCAGCCAGCAGCACAAGACCAGGATCGGTACGAGCGCGCATGTGACACCGAGTACGAAGAGGCCACCCAGCGACGTTCTTTGGGCTAACAAGGTTCTCATTGTCGCAATCCATGTGTGGGCGAAACCTGTCGACCGGCCCGGTCGGAGAGCGCTCGTAGCGATCTCCAGCGGCCCCGCGAATAGAGCGCTGCGCCGTGCGAGAATCGTGCGATCAGGTCGAGAAGGACATTCCTATAGGTAATTCAGCCGGTCCCTATTGTAGTCACACTTCAAAGAACGAAGCATACGGCCGTATACCTATACAGCATCTAAACAGGTAGATGCAGGTAGATGCGGTTTCGTTATTCAGGGTCCCGGAAACGGGGTAATCCAGGTTTCGCGTGGCGATTCCATTCGGAGGATGAAATACACCATGTTCAGGTTTTTTAAAATGCCAGTCGACGATATCAACCCTTCGGTCCGCCAGGTTACGCGAGGGCAATCGCCGTCCATGCCGGCGTCGCAATCTAAAGCGACGAACGGCGAAGTATTGCTCGATTCGCTCGTAGCGCTTTCGAAGATAAATGGTATCGGCGTGGTTCAGCACGGCGCCCGCCTTTCTGTCATCGGCGAGTTGCTGGTGTCGATGCTGACGCACCTGCCAGCTTCGACACGCGTAGCTATCGCGGGATCGTTTCGCGACAGGATCAGTGTTCTGACGTCTCTCAGCGATGACAATGGCTTGCCGAGTCAATACCACTCAGCGCTCCAGACTGAGGTCAACCGCTACCTGAACGCACTTCGCTAGGGGAGCTTGACGTGACTCACCGCAAAGTCAAAACATCATGACGATAACGCGCGCGAAATGAACATGCCTGAAACCAACGCCACCGGAACGGCCGCGATGGCCTCGGAGACCGGAACCAAAAACGCTGTGCGCAACAGGAAAATGACGCCAACCGAGGACGACCGGCTAGCCGGTCGCCGGGCTCTCGACGCTGCAGCGAAGAGAGGCGGCCACGCTTCATGGCGTGCATTGCTCGCGTTATGCTCGGCGAAGAATAAAGCGCTGCTGCATATCGAATTCGCACTTGAGTGTCCCTTCGGGCTCCACGAAGAATACGCGTCGAGCTTGCGCGCGGCGGGCCTCGAAATGCGGGCGATCGGACTGTTCGATATCGTAGTGGGGCGGCCGGCCACGATCTCGTCTATCGCTGGAGTCGATATCGAGGTGGTCCGGGCAATGGCAATACCCGTGCGGGACGTTGGCGCAGCGGAAGGTATGGCACCGTCCGGCGATGATATGGCCAGTTAAACAGCGTGCATGATCAATGCGCGCCGTCGCCCCCACCGCTATGCTCCGGAACGTCCAGCGCTTCGAGTTCGCTGACCGCCAGTTCGGCCAGCACGCGCTCCCCGGCAGTCGATGTCATCGCGGTGGCCTGCAACAGCATCGATGGACCGGCGGCATAGCCCCGCGAATTGATCTCATAGGTGTAGTAGCCCGATACCTTCCAGCTTTGCGGATCGTTGAGCAGGCGTGCCATCGCGCTCTCGAGCAACTCGATCTGCGTGGCGTCCCGCCCGTGCAGTCCGCTGCGCGCACACTGCCGGATCAAATCGATTTCGGCCTGATACGCGTTCAGCACATCTGAGATCTCGGGATGAAGTTTGGCGCTTTCGCCGAATGCCTGGTTGCCGCGTGTCGCGCTGGCGCTTACCTCGTCGAGGAATGCATCCAGTTTCTCCTCGCTGCGCGCCGTGCGCGCGAGGTTGGCGCGGCGCGTCTCGAGGTACGACAGAAACGACACTGGGTCGGTGAACTCGATCAGCCGCCGGATGTACTTCTGATTCAGACGGCCGTGCTCGTCGACCATCCGCAGGGTGACGCTCGCGCCGCTTGGCACGAGCGATGCCGCCGTGCCGACGATCGGTATGCTCCCGACGCTGATGGACTCGGGATACGCGGCATGGCCGGAAAAATGACCCACGCCCGACACCGTGCCGACTAGCGACGCATTGAGCGTCACTGCCGAAGAGCGTGCCCGTGATCGTTCGGTACCGCGCAGCCAGCCGTTTTTATCGATACGCTCGTTCTTGCCGGCGAAGAGGTTGTCGAAGCTGGCGCTCAGGGTCGGCCCCACATGCACACCGCCCGCTGCCACCCGCGCCATGAGGCTCGCATTGACCGAGACGGCATGACTGCTGCGTCGCTGATCGCGCCAGTTCACGGAGATATCCGGCGTGCGGAAGAAGCGCGCACTGAACCGCTGCCATAGCTGATCCGCAGCAAGGGGACGTGCAGCATCGGCGAGCGCATGCTGTTCGAACAGGAAATTGACAACGTCGTTTGCGTGATGACGCCAGGAGTCGGTCGGTTTGCCCGCCGCATCGCGTCGCAATTGCGTGCGGACAATCACACCGGCGGGCGCGCTGCGCTCATGCGAGTAGGCCGCGCCGACGCCCGCGCCGGCCGTGGCGTGGACGCTGCGCTGTCCGAACGTGAAACCGGCGAAGACGCCAAGACCGGCGCCGGTCGACTCCCGGGTATCGGTTCCCATGAACACCTCGCCACCGTATGACGAAGAACCTATCTCGACAAAGGCATGACGCCCGCGTAGCGCCCGGATACCCGGTCCGATCGACAGCCCCGGCGTTGCCATGCCCGGGGAAAAGTCGTTCGCATTCAGCGCGGGATTCGTGTTCACGCCATATGCACCGCCATCGAAGTAGCGCACGTTATTGCCTACCGGCGCCGCATCGATCACGTCCGACAGCGCCTTGCGGAAGCCGGCGCGCGTCGAACCCTCAGGCTTGATGCGACGACCTTGTTCGAGATCGCGAGCGGTCCTGATCTGCGCCGCTGCATCCTCTGCATCGGCTGGTCGCGGGGCGAGCGCTTCGGCCTCGTCGGCCCAGCGTGCCAGTGTGGGCAGATCGAGTGTCTTCAGGCGGTTGAGTTCCTGATGAGCGAGTGCGGTCCCGGCGTCGACGTTCTGTAGCAGTGCCGCTTCGCGCAAGCCGTCGGCAATGGCACGCCGGTCGTCGTTCGACAGCTTGAACGCGCTCGCCTTTTGAAGGGGGCGCGCACTACGCCGCCAGTGCGCCAGACACTGTTCGCGCAATAGCAAGACGCTGCGTTGCTCGCGTGACAGGACGACACATGCCGTGCCGTCGGCGTGGCGTTGCAGCAGTGCCGCGTGATGTGCGGAAACCGCATCGATCGCCGCATGGACGGCATCCTGCAGCGCTTGCGTCTCGCGGCTGAGCAAGCCGAGGTTCGCGCCGCCGGCATCGTAGGTCATGGCGGTCAGCGGAGACTTGCGCATGCCCAGCAAGCGGCGCGGATCGAACGCCGCGCGGCGATGTATCGCGCGATGCTCGGCGCGCCCGATCCACGTAATGAACTTGGCAAGCCGCCCTTGGGTTCGTGCGAGCAGAGAGCCGTTGCCGCTCTCGCGAAACCCGCTGCGCCACGCGACATAGGCCGCGACTTGCGCGCTGTCGCCGATCATTTGCGCCGTCGCATGCGGGGCCGCGTACACCTTCGCCGCACATAACAGCGCGTTGCGCGCGAGCGTGAGGTGCTGGTTCGATGGGTCGGGCTTGCCGGCGACCTGCCGGAGCGTCTGCTGGAACTGCTGGGAAGGCGAATCGGGAAGGGTTGCGCCTTCTGGGGCGCTGGCGGCGAGGTGGTCTGCCGCCAGCAGGAACGTGCGCAAGCTCTCGCGCTTCATGAGGCTGTCGGGGGCGCTGTCATCCAGTGTCGGGTCGTCTCTTAGTGCTATCAGCGTGTCGAATCCACTCGCCGTATGGCTCAGCAGTTGCGCAGCCCGCCAGGCGTGGCGCTCGCTGTCCGAGGGCTCCACATCGAGGTTGGCATTGGCAGGCATTGGATCGAGCGAGAAGGGGTGCTGCAGATGGCCAAGCGCCGCAACGGCCTGGGCAGCGTTGCCGCGGGTCGCAGCAGCCAGTGCGCGGGCGCATTGCAGCACGCCCGCGTATTGGACGTGGGGCGTTTGCGAGGAGCGCCTGCGTCCTGTCGTGATCAATGTCTCGATCAGTTCGAGCACCTGTGGATCCGGTGTTGGTGGTGGCGCGCCGTCGGTGAACAGCCTCTGGACCAGATTCGCAAACTCAAGGTCGTTGGCGACCGCGCTCATGGACGGGGGAGGTTCCAGCGTGTCCGCGCGGGATGACGGCGGATGGAGCTTGTGCGCGAGGCTATGCGCGCGCTGTTCGGTCCACTGCAACGTCGCTGCGCTCGCGCCCTTCGGTGCCGCTCGCGCACGTTTTCGCAGCGGATCTGAGGGGATCGGCAGCGGATCGATGTGGGTGGCGGTATAGCCGGGCGCGGCGATGACGCTTAGGGCGCCTGGTCGGAGCCGGCGGCGCAAGCCATTCAGCAGGCCGTTGGGCCGCGTGGTGCACGGCTGCGTTCCAGCAGAGTCCACGGTGCGCGCATCGGCCGGGACGGGTAGGCCGGAGGTCGATGCGGCCGTGCTGCTCTCCGCAGTCGGTGGAACTGGCCGGCCGGTGAACGGAGGGAGTTTCATGGCGCTGAATCAGCCGGAGGGCCGAACGCAACCGTCCGGCCGCGACTGGCCTTGTGAGAGAGGAAGCCGGCAATGATCAGCGTCTTTTAAGCGATGCTCGCGCCCGCGCGGCGAAATTGCGCTGCCGTGCGCGAAAGGCGTGGGAGCGTGGATGGCGTTCTCTTGCATCATGCGAATGCATCAGCCCACCCCGCGCGCCAAGCTCGCTTCTGGCGTGGACGTCACGCTCTCAGCCATGAGCCGGCGCGGCGGATGCGGGCGATTTCCATGACCTCTTTCAGGAGCTCGTCTGCTTGCGCCGAGCTGTCGACGCCAAGCATCACCGAGGCAAAACTGCCGTCCGTGTACGCCATGATGGCGTGTGCCTTCGGTATCCTGCCCAATCTGAACTCATGCACAAGCTGCCGGTAACGCTGGAGCGCGGAGCGCGACGATAGGCGTGTTTCATCAGGGTGCCAGTCGGCGATGCTTCCGCCCCACCAGCGTGTATCGTTGCTCGTGATGAGCGCCACAATCACCCGGCTATCGGCGTTGGCCCGTGCTGCCCGGCCAAGCGCGCCTTTCAATGATTCCGTTGTCCTTTCCATATCCGGCCTCAAGTCCAGGCTGCCCGTGGCGCTCCAGGCAAGGGCGATCGTAACTGTGTCCGGACTGTTGATCAAGCATAAGGGGGACGCGGAAGATATTCGTTTCGCGAAGAGAAAATGTTGGGACGGAAGCGAAATCGCCCATCTCGCGTGGACCGTCTATCGCATTCGTCACGCGCGGTCGAGAGCTCGAGCGTTGAGGCGGCGAAACGAAAACTATGCGAGAGCCAGTTGGCCGTTTCGCGCGCGTCGTCTGGATTTCGCAGTGAGCCGCATGGACAGGAGGCCGCTGCGCATATCTTGCAGACAGAGTGACGCGCAAACCTTGATCATCGCAACGTCTATGGCCTTTGCGCGACGCCGTTCACCCACAACGACGAGGCAAACCATGACCACTTCGATTGATACCACCGCAAACCTGGAAGCGACCTATTTTCAACCGACCAGTGAGGCTCAGGACAGCAACTTCCAGGAGCACATTGAGGAGATTCTTCAGTCGATCATCCAGTCGCTCGCGCAGCAAATGCAGCAGAGCGGGCTGCAGGGTGGGATGTCCGGCGCGCAGGGCGCACAGGACACCGGTGATACGAGCAGCGGCGGATCTGGCATGAACGCGCAAGGCGCGTCCGGCGCGCTCGCGAGTTATATGAACGACAATGGGATCAGTTCGCTGAATCCGGACCAGTTGTATCAGATCGCGTACAACCCGGCGGCCGGGACATCTCCCACGGTGTCGGCAGCGGCGAAGTACATGCTGGTGCATTCCAGCACGTTTAACGCGATCGAAACGCATGATGTGGCGGGCGCCGATGGCATCGCCGGTGCCAACGATTTCAAATGGGCGGCCGAGGGTGGCTTGAGCAGCGCCTCGCAGAGCGGTCAAGCACGGGGGACTGGCCAGACCGGTGGCCCGGCGATGACCGCGCAAAGCGCGTCGGGTGCGCTTGCGGCCTACATGAGTCAGAACAACACTAACCTGCTGGATGTGAACGGCCTGTATCAGATCGCGTATAACCCGAGCGCCGGCACGTCTGCCACGGTGTCGGCGGCGGCGAAGTACATGCTGCAGCATCCCGATACGTTCAACAAGATCGAGACCAACGACTGGACTGCCACCGATGGCATCGCCAACACGATCCAGTTCGACTGGGCGGCCGAAGGTGACCTGGATACGGCGAACAAGAGCGCCTGATCCGCCCGCTCGTCAGCGCGACGCCGGCCCGTATCTCCATTCGGGCCGGCCCGATCGCCAGCAACGTTCTACCCTGAAACATCGCACGCCAATCCGGCATGCGAGCCGCTATGCTGCGGCCAAAGCGGCAATCTGCCCGGCCGTCAGCGCGTTGTAGTAGATGCGGAACTCGTCGATCAAGCCGCTGAAGTACGGATCTGGAGAAAACTGCGAGCGCCCGATCCAGTTCTGGTTCGTGCCTGCCAGCCGGAACGGCGCAAACGCCATGGCCGTGTTGGAGCCGATGACGCTGCCATTCAGGTAGAGCGTGCCGACCTCGCCCGACAACGTGACCGCTACATGGGCCCACTGTCCTGTGGGTAGCGCGACATTGCCGTTGATCTGCTCCTCGCCAGGTGATGTGTTGAGCGTGATGGCGAAACGTGCGAACCCGCTGTTAGCCCGCGGCGTCAACATCATGTAGCGACCCGTGCCGGCGCCGAAATCAAATACGCGCTGCCACGCTTTCCCACCGTTCCACCAGACCCATGCCGCGATCGTGAAGTCCGACACACCGGTCACGATGTTATCCGGCAGGCTCACATAGCCCGTGCTGCCGTCGAGCGATACGGCATTGCCCGCTTCGCCGGGCGCATGGCTCGCGCCGCCCACCAGCGTTCCGGCATGACCATTGCCGCTTGAATCGGCCGCGTTCGTACCGCTGCTTTCGTCGAACTTCAGATAGGTCTGCAACTGCACCGCCGTGATCGCGACCGCTTCGTTCGATGCGGCCGTCTCTCCGGAGGGTGTCTGCGCGGTTACCACGTAGTAGTAGAGGCCCGCGGCGAGACCGCTATCGGTATAGCTGAGCGGATCCGTGATGCCCGTCGCGACGGTCGTGTAGGGGCCGCCGGAGGCGGTGCCGCGCTTGACGTTATAACCTGTTGCGTAGGCGGTACCCCACCACGACAGGACCACCTGCCCCGCGCCAGGGGTCGCAATGAGGTCGCTCGGCGCCGCTCCACTGGCGATCGGATCCAGCGTGCAGGTCAGCGTACCGAAGCCTAACTGGTCGAACGCGCCGCTGTTCTCACCGTAGTTGCCGCCACCCTCCGGCTGAACCAGGGCCATGAACTTCTGCGAATAGGGCGCGGCCAGGCCCAGGCGGTTGACGTAGTGGTTGTAGACCAGCGCCCAGCAGGGCCGCGCCGCGCCCTGGCCCGCCGTAGAGAGCACTGTCTGGTTGACGTTGTCCGAGTTGTTGTAGGTGACATAGGGTACGGTGTAATACGTCGTACCTGACTGGATCAGGTTGCTCTTCGCGACGTATTCGGCACCCATGAGAAAGCGGTTGTTGTCGTAGCCGTAGAGATCGACCCCCTGATTCCAGGCCATTTCACAGAGCGCGCCGCCCAGCGCAATGCCGAGCGTCGCGTGCCCCTGGTCGCGTCCCGACTCCTGCCATTGGCCGAGATATCCGGGATGAACGTAGTAGACCGCCTGCTGGATCGCGCCGTTGCCCACACCGTTCTGGAAATAGGTGACCGCCTCGTTGAATATCGACGGGTTGTCGCATAACACGCCGATAGCCAGGATCGACGCGATGCTGCACAGGTCCCAGTTGGCCCAGTAGTGCGTGATCTTGCCGTCGTCGGCCCGATTGATGAAACTGTGGTTGATGGGATAAAAGAGGTTGAGCATCATGTTCTGGAAGCTCGCGAAGTCAGCAGCCTCCCACCCCGAATAGGTGCGCATGATTTCACCGGCATTGGCGAATTCGTAGCCCTGGATGCCGGCCAGCAGGACGACATTCGAATTGCCGCCCAGGCCGGTCAACGTCGACGACCAGGCGTTCATGATCTGCACTGCCTTGTCGGCATAGGCTGTGTCGCCCGACACCTTCCAGCGAACCGCGCACACGTAAGCGGCCTCAACGTCGTTGTCGAGCACGATGTAGTTCTGCCCATGCACGCCGTCATCGCCCCGATAGACCATCGCCTCTGGTCTGGGCTGATACTGAAGGCTTGCATGACCGTTCGCGATCAGAACGTTCCAGCCGTCGATCCAGGGTGATGCCTGCGCTGCGACTTTCTGGCTCATCCGCTCAAAATCGGCCGAGGTGTGCAGCAGGCCCGGGTGGACGAATGCTCCGGACGACGAACTGGCCTGGGCGGCATCCCGTGCGATGGCCGCCGATTGCGCGGGCCGTGCCGCCTGCGCTACCTGGCCTGGCGCGCTGGCTTCGCCACCGCCGCCGCATGCGGAGAGCGCCAGCGCACCGAGGCTGTACAGGAATGTACGGCGCGAGATACCTTCGATGACCTGTTCGTCGGTCATGAACCTGCTATCGGGTGCAGTGCCCGTCTCGGATATATCCGGATGAGCGTCTGCGGGGTTCGTCTGGACCTTGCCCTGTGTCGGGTTCTTCATGCTTTTTCCTTGCTTGAATGGGATGGACCCGTCGGCAGGTTGATGGACCTGTCGCCGTGCCATCGATCGGTGGCAAACGTTTGCTCCGGAGGTCGCAATCTGGCTCGCCTGGGAGCGGTGCTGGGGGAGTGAGATCAGGTCAGGCCCGGTAAAAAAGCGAGCGGGGTCGCACCAGAACTACTGAAGGGCATTCAGGTAAAGGTTGATCTCGTTCAGGAGCGCCGAGTGGTATTGCTGCGGCAGACCTCTGTCGTCGCTCAGGGACATCACCTCTTCGATCCGGTCTCGAAACGACATGACAATATCCGCTCGCATCGTGGCCGGCAGGTGCGATAGCACAGACACCAGTAGTTCGCCGATGACAGCGATACGCGCACCGTGTTGAACCACGCTGACGCTGTTTATCTTCGACAGGGACGTTAGCGAGTCGAGCAACGTGTCCTCCCCTGCGTAGTTGGGTTGAGCTGCGGATGCCGGCGGCGACTGCGCTGGCGAAGCCGGCTCCGCATGGATTTCTGTGCCGTTGCCCGGCATTTTGAAGAATCGGAACACAAGACCCCCTGGTCGGAAGTTTTCGCCCACCCCTGCGGTGTAGCGAATCGAATCGATGACCCAATCAGGTATACGGCGATCTGCGGCGATTCCTTCAATCCAATTGGTTAGGGGTTTGCTGAATTTTATGTAGGATTACTGCGTGCCATCCAGGGACGGCCGTGTCACCGCTCTTTGCCTGAATGTGTTCCAGCAACACGCCTCATCGATGGCTGTTGGTAACCATTAGTCATTTCCCTATATGAATTTCAGGTACGTGTCTTGTCCTTCAGTCACGTTGGGTTCGCGATGTGTCGAGGCGAGCCGAAGCGTCGCCGAGGGCAGACTCGCTCTGCTGGATGGCGAACCGGAGCGTCGGATTTTGAGGGGCAGCGCGGACTGCCATGTACAGCGATTCAAGGCGGCGTTCAAGCATGGGGAGCACCATCATCTGCATGACCGCTCTCTCGGCGTTGTCGGATGCATTGAAGGTTGCACATGCCTGTAGGAGAACTTCCGTATCGGAATGACTCAGTTGCGAAGTGATGTCCATTTTTCGCGGAACGAACTCGATTTCCTGAAGCGAAAAAAAGCGTCGTGCGAACACGACGCCAAAAGATCCTGGCTACAAAGGAAAAAAGCCAGGGCCCAGGGTTTAGGTCGAAATGAAATGACGATCTTTCTGTCCCATGGTCCAACCGTGCACCCACCAGCGAACGGATCGGCACCGATTCTAAAGTAGAGGCGAGCAGTTCGCGAATTGAAAAACGTTTGCGAGCGATGCGCCTACGGTGAAACAAGGAAATCCTTAAGTCGACGTGTGCCGGTCAATTGCTTGACGACATCGAACAGCGCATCAGGCGCCTGCTCAAGTGGGCGTCATCGCTGCCGAGGCGAGCCGAAAGAACGCGACGGCCTCGCTTAATTGACGTCCTTGACCTTCGAGGGATTTCGACGCAGCCGCCGCCTGCTCGACCAGCGCCGCATTCTGCTGCGTGACCGAATCCATCTGGTTGATCGCATCATTCACCTGTTCGATGCCGCGGCTCTGTTCTTTCGATGCCGCGGCGATCTCGCTGATGATGTCGGTCACTCGCGCCACGGCTTGTGTGACTTCCGACATGGTCGTGCCAGCCGTGGTCGCGAGCGACGAACCTTCCTGAATCTTGCGTACGGATTCGCCGATCAGTTCCTTGATCTCCTTGGCCGCGCTCGACGAACGTTGCGCCAGATTGCGCACCTCACTGGCGACCACCGCAAAGCCTCGTCCCTGTTCGCCGGCGCGGGCGGCCTCCACCGCGGCGTTCAGCGCGAGGATGTTGGTCTGGAATGCAATGCCTTCGATAATCCCGGTGATGTCGGCGATCTTGGTGGAGCTGGTCCTGATGTCGCTCATAGTTTCCACCACCTGACCCACGACGTGACTGCCTTTATCCGCCACTTCGGAGGCGTTGGCCGAGAGCGTGCTGGCCTGTTGCGCGTTTTCGGCGTTCTGCTTGACGGTCGAGGTCAGCTCTTCCATGCTGGAAGCGGTTTCCTGCAAAGAGGACGCCTGCTGTTCAGTGCGTGACGAAAGATCGACGTTGCCCGAGGCGATCTGGCTCGAACCGATGGCGATGCTCTCGGCCGCCGAGCGAACCTTGCCGATCAATGTCACGAGGCTGGTTTGCATCTGCGCCATCGACGCGAGTACGCTACCGTCGGGCGCCTGCGCCGCACCTGGCACCGTACCCAGATCGCCCCCGGCAACCCGGCGGGCCACGCCGTTCAGATCTGCCGGCTCAGCGCCGAGCGAGCGAAGCAGCCCGCGGCCGATCAGGAAACCCGCAAGCACCGAAAGGGCGATCGCCACGAGACAGATGCCCGTCAGCAGGTTGCGTTGCGTCGCGTATTGTTCGGCCGTGTGCTCCACCATGGCGTCGGAGCTTTGACGTGCATCGGCCTCATAGTCGGTGGTGGCTTTCACCAGCGCAGCGAGTAGCGGTCTGCAATCGTTGTCGATCTTGGTGACCGCGTCGTCGCGCTTGCCGGCCACCGCAAGGCCGACAATCGCCTCTGCTACCGGAGTGTAGGCCGCCTCGATCCGGTTGATCTCATGCACGAGACTGCGCGCGGTATCGGTGCTATCCGTTGCGTTCGCCGTCATCGTGTTGAGCTTGTCGAGCTTCGACTGGACGTCGCTCTGAGCCTGCGCTTCCGCCTGCTTTTCCAACTCGAACTCATCGGGCCTGGTCACCAGCGCCATGTTGCGAGCCGCGATCGCACGTCGATCAACCGCGTTACGCACCTGTTGGGCAACGATGGCCCGCGCATTGATTCCGGACACGAAGCCGGCAAAGCGATCGTTGGCATCGCTCAGCATTTTCAAAGACATACCCGATACGATTGTGACCACGACCGCCAGGGCGGCAAACGCGCCATAGAGCTTCGCCTTGACTGACACCTGCTTATTGCTCATACAAATAGACTCCGGATATCGTGAACGAGAAAATAGATTGATTTTTCTCTCAATTCCGACGGCCTCGGGATGTCGGTCGTGGCGGTGATCGCCATCTGATCCACATAACGGCACGGGACGCAGGAGATTTAGTTGAAAATCTGTTTTATCGGATTTAATTTTTCTATCGATTTTATGTATTCAATGAGATGGCCGGAACAGGAGTCCGGCTGCGTAATTCGCGGCCAATAAAAAAGGCCGACACATGGTGTCGGCCAAAAGGCTCTGGTCACCGAGGAATGACCACCAGAACCTGAGAGAGCGGGGCAGCCGCGCCAATAGCGTGTACACAATACCGGTTTATTTTCCCGGATCAACGAGTTTGGTCGGCGACGCAATGACGTGGCTAAAATAGCGATTTTATAGCTGGTAATCCTTATGGGTGGCGTTAAATTTAACGCATGAGTCAAGAGTAATCTCTATAATAAAATTTGTCTCCGCCGTACTGCCGAAATTATTGTCGGGCCGCGCTGGAATTAGCGTAGGGGATTCCTGAATAAATTTAGATCGACGCTAAGGAAACGCTGATCAATGAGGCCGCCACTGGTGATCCAGCGCATACGGCTCGCGATTTTTGAAACAGGA
>Ga0302228_10000715_pt1 | contig 26302 bp, 19 predicted proteins | sample II_Palsa_N1_2_FD_193519 | JGI IMG/M metagenome (GOLD analysis project Ga0302228, IMG submission 193519) | Peat permafrost microbial communities from Stordalen Mire near Abisko, Sweden - II_Palsa_N1_2 | ecosystem: Environmental > Terrestrial > Soil > Palsa > Peat permafrost | place: Sweden... | reverse complement strand
CGATGAATGCGGAACGGATCTCGAAGTCGTCTCCAGCGACCCGTTGGAATTAGCTCCAGTCGATGAGGAAGGCTACGATGATGAAGACGCCGCTCTGCCTGTGGATGAAGAGGATGAATAACGCAATCCCCCGTCGCAGACTGCTGCTTTCCCTGATTGCCTTCGCCGCTTGCGCCCTCCTACTCGTCGGCCCGCTCGCCGCTGCCGCACAGAAGAACGCTCCTCGCGAGCGCATTGCCGAAGGCAAGGTCGTGAATAAGGACGGCGAACCCATTGGGGGTGCAGTCGTCTATCTTAAGAACTCGCGCTCCAACACCGTCAAGACGTATATCGCCGACGACGCAGGCCACTATCGCTTCGGCGAACTCTCTCAGGACACCGACTACGAAATTTGGGCCGAGTCCAATACCGTCCGCTCAAAGTCTCGCCAGATCAGTTCTTTTGATAATGAGAACAAGTTCTTTTTTGTCCTCAAAGTCAACGCCGCCAAAGCTGCTCCACTCGACGGGCCCTCCAGCTGAAGCGAAACTGGATGACTCACACATCTTCCTGATCCCAGGCGAACACGCGGCGAATATAATTCGCCCATGAGCTCCACTGCTCAACCCGACCTCTACGCCTTCCTCCACATCGACCTCAACAGCTTCTTTGCGTCGGTAGAACAACAGCTTCATCCCGAATACCGCAACAAACCCACCGGCGTGGTCCCCACCATGGCCGACACCACCTCGCTGATCGCCGCCAGCTACGAGGCCAAGGCCCTCGGCATCAAAACTGGCACCCGCGTCAGCGAAGCCAAACGCATCTGCCCCGACATCATCCTCGTCAACGGCGACCACTCTACCTACGCCGAGTACTCCCACAAAATAGTCGCCGCCGTGGAACGCGTCTGCCCCGTATCTCACACCCCCTCCATCGACGAGATGGTCTGCCAGCTCCTCGGCCGCGAGCGCCAGCCCTCCAACGCACGTCGCATTGCCCTCGACATCAAGCAGGCCATCAAGGACGACGTTGGCGATACTCTCCGCTGCTCCATCGGCATGGCCCCCAATCGCTACCTCGCCAAGATCGCCAGCGACATGCAGAAGCCCGACGGCCTCATCGGTCTCCTCCCCAGCCAGCTTCCCAACTCCATCGCCCACCTTGTCCTACGCGACCTTCCCGGCATCGGCGCGCGCACCGAGATACGCCTCAACGCCAAGGGCATCCGCACCATGCCCGACCTTCTTGCCCTCGACCGCCCCGCCATGCACGCCCTCTTCGACTCCGTCTGGGGCGACCGCATGTACCACTGGCTCCGCGGCAATGACACGGGTGACGACGGCGCGCCTATCCCCAGCGAGCTCCAGAAATCCCTCGGCCACTCCCATGTCCTCGCCCCCGAACACCGCTCCCCCGAAGGAGCCTGGGCCGTCGCGCACAAACTCCTCCACAAAGCCGCCATGCGCCTCCGCATGGAGAAATTCTTCACCGGCTCGCTCGCCGTCACCATTAAGTATTCCCTCACGCGCGAGCAATCCATGCACGCAGAAAAAGTAAAGAAGCACCTCAGCGGCATCACTCAAACCGGATGGGGCATGGAAGCCCGCTTCCGTCCTTGCCAGGACACCCTCTCGCTCCTCGAAGCCTTACAAGGCTGCTGGAAACAATCCCCTACCGGCCCGGAACATCAGAAGCCCTTCTTCGTCGGCATCACCTTGCGCAATCTCATCCCCGAAGCCGACATGCAGACCTCGCTCTTCGAAGAACCCGGCAACCGCAACCAACTCTCCGCCACCATGGACAAGCTCAACCTCAAGTACGGCCACACCACGCTGCACTTCGCCGGCATGCTCCCCGCTCGCGACTCCGCCCCCACCCGCATCGCCTTCACCCAGATCCCCGTCCAGTACGGCCACGAATACATGTAGCCCAGCCCGAGCAGCTCCTCCAACCACGAAGTCCTCTCTCGCAAGCGATTACCTCAGGATGGTTCCGTTCCGAAAGGGCTACTCGTCCGCGTCTCCCTCTTCTTTACCTTGCTGCTACCATCGAAAAGGAATGCAGACCAGCACCAGCGGCCACGGGGTACCTGAAGGAAGCCCCTACGCGCGGCACCTTCCCGCTCTTGACGGTGTCCGTGGATTCGCGGTCCTCGGCGTCGCTTGCTCCCACATCTTCCCCGGCGCCACCCACTCTGCCTTTGAAGCCCTGGTCCACGACGCCTTCTCCTTCGGCGCCCGCGGCGTCGATCTCTTCTTCGTCCTCTCCGGTTTTCTCATCACTGGAATCCTTTACGACTCATTGCCCGACCCCGGGTTTTTCCGCAAATTCTACGCCCGTCGCATCCTTCGCATCTTCCCGCTCTACTACGGCGTCCTCGCCATCTTCGCTGTCGCTGCCCTCATCTTCGGCCTCAACTTCCATCGCCAGCTCCTCTCCCTCGCTCTCTATCTCCAAAACACCAACCTCATCGCCCAACGCATCCACGATTACTTCGGACCCACCGCCCTCCCGCTCCCGCATTTCTGGTCGCTCGCCGTCGAAGAACAGTTCTACCTCGTATGGCCCATCACCGTTTTCCTGCTGCGCACACGTCGGCGCCTCCTCATCTTCTGTGCTGCGGCTCTCGTCCTTTGCCCCTTTCTCCGCTTCTTTCTTTTCACCCACGGTGTCAATTACTTCATTGTTGGGGCGAATACCCTCTGCCGCTCAGACTCGCTCCTCGCCGGTGCCGCCCTCGCCCTCCTCGTTCGTAGCCGTTTTCACGACCGCATCCTCCGCGCCTCCGGTTGGATCTTCCTTGCCAGTGCTGCCGTCGGAGCTCTATCGCTCTATTCGGCCTATCACGGTCCCCTCCTAAATACTCCGACCGGCTTCCAAATCTACCTCGCCTTCGATTTCTCAACCACAGCAATTGCCTCCGTCGGCGTCATCGGCCTATCTCTGCGCTCGCGCCTGGCCTCTCGCCTATGCACACTGGGTCCCATGCGCTGGCTGGGCAAATACAGCTATGGCATCTACGTCCTGCACCTCATCTTCTTCAGCTACATGGAAGAGCCCATGCGGCACTTCTTTTACTCCCGCGTCACGCCCAACAAGGGTGTCGGCATCATTGCAACCGGCTTGCTAATCTTCCTCGTCAGCATCACCGCCGCCTACCTCTCTTACCATCTCTACGAGAAACACTTCCTGCGCCTCAAACGGTTCTTCGACTACCGGCCCCACCCCGACACAGTGTCCTGACCCTACCCGCATCCACGCCACGCAACATATTCGTGGGATAGTACTTCCAACGCCATGTCCACGCCGCCAACCATCGGCCGTCTCGCTCCCTCGCCCACCGGCCTCCTTCACCTCGGCCATGCCCGCACCTTCTTCATCGCCCACCAGCGCGCTCGCGCCGCTAACGGTACGCTCTACCTCCGCGACGAAGACATCGACCCCCAGCGCTCGCGTCCCGAATTCGCCGCCGCCATGCGCGAAGACCTCTTCTGGCTCGGCCTCACCTGGGACGCCGAACTCCGCCAGTCCGACCGCCTTCCCCTCTACCTTGCCGCGCTTCAGCAACTCCTTGCCGCCGGACTCGCCTATCCGTGCTCCTGCTCCCGCCGCGACCTCGCGCTTTCCACCCACGCACCCCATGAAGACCCCGCAGCCGAGTCTGACGACGAGCCTCTCTACAACAACCGCTGCCGCCCCGCCGCGTTCACCACCACCAGCTTCCTCCCCAATACGAATTACCGCTTCCGCACCCCCGACCACATCCCCGTCTCCTTCACCGACCTCCACTCCGGCCCGCAAACCTTCACCACTTCCATCGACTTCGGCGACTTCCTCATCTGGCGCAAGCCACTCACCTCCAACCCCTCTGACATCGGCCTTCCCAGCTATCAGCTCGCCTGTGTCGTAGACGACGCCCTCACCCACATCACCGAAGTCGTCCGCGGCCGCGACCTCCTCAAATCCACTGCCCGCCAGATTCTCCTTCAGCAGGCGCTCCACTACCCAACTCCCGCCTACTTCCACTGCGACCTCATGCGCGATAGCAACGGCGTCCGCCTCGCCAAGCGCCACGACGCCTTGGCCCTCCGCACCCTCCGCGCCAACGGCCTCTCGCCCGCCGACATCCTCGCGATGTTCTAACTCAGCCCCAAACACCCGGCTATATTGTCCCTATGCCCCTCTACAAGCGCGCCGGCCTCTTCAATCCCCACGAGACGCACCTCGAGCACTCTTTGGCCGGAACTCCGCTCGCCCCTTTCTCCCGTCGCTTCTGGGCCTTCGCGATCGACGGCTTCCTGCTCGCTCTCATCAACATTCCTTCAAAGGTCGCACTGCAATATTTCATTGAACACAAACTTCACCTTGGCGAGCTTCATCAATCCACCGTCCTTCACCTCCACGTGAAGGCGCAGTTCAACATGGAAATGACCCTCGACCTTCTTTGGACCGCATTCCTCGTCCTTTACTTCGGCCTCTTCTTCCGCTTCACGAACGGCCTCACCCCCGGTAAGCGCCTCCTCGGCATCCGCGTCGTCTCCCTAACCCATCCCCAACTCTCCCTCTGGCAATCCATTGAGCGCGCCCTCGGCTACGGCGCCTCTGCCCTCGAAGGCGGCTTCGGCTTCCTGCAGTACTTTCTCAATCCCAACCACCAGTGCGCCCACGACCGCCTCGCCGAAACTATCGTCGTCCTCATTCGCCCAAAACGCGTGCACGAGCCCGAATCTCCACCGACAATCCAGCCCGCCACCTAACCCTTCCGTTCCGAAAGGGTTGCCTCTCCCCGCCCAAATTCATGCATCAACCCGCCACCTCCACCGACGGCCAGATCGTCCAATAGCAACAAAAGAAGGCGCCCGCCAATGCACCGGCGGGCGTTTGGTCTCTCTCTATCCCCTATCCCCTGCTTCACTGCGCCGCGTAGTAAGCCTTCACCATCTCCTCATACGACTTCGGCACAAAGTCCATCGCCGGCGTTCCTCCCGCAAGATACCGCACAAAATAATCCCACTTGCGCTTCATCACATACGGCGACGCCGCCGCATACCCATGATGCACATTTGGAATCAGCAGCATGTCAAAATCCTTGTTCGCCTTGATCAGCGCCTCGACGACCAGCAGCGTATTGGTCGGCGGAACATTATCGTCCATCGTTCCATGCGTCAGCATCAGGTGCCCCTTCAGGTTCTTCGCATACTCCTGGTTCGCCTGCACGGAGTAGTTATCCGCTCCGTCCGGCCCCAGAATCTCCAGCCCCGCCCAGCGCTCATCCCAGTCGTCTTCATACTCCCGCTGGTCATGGTTGCCGCTCTCCGCCCATCCAACCTTGAAGAAGTCTGAATAGTGAAACAGCGCCGACACCGTTGCGTTGCCGCCACCCGAGTGCCCTGTGATTCCCACGCGATCCAGATCAATCCACGGATACCGCGAACCCAGGTCCTTAATCCCCGACACCTGGTCCGCAATCGTGTCATCCCCCATGTCCGCAGGCTTCGACGCGTCCTCATCATGGAAGCTCTTTGACCGATGCGGATTCCCCATCCCGTCAATGCATACCACCACGAATCCCAAATCCGCCATCGCCTGCAGATCCCCGCGCGAAGCCTCGAATCCAGTTCCAAGCAACGAACACGCCGCATCCTGCGGTCCCGGATACACGTAGTCAATCACTGGATATTTCTTCGACGCATCGAAGTTCGTCGGCTTGAACACAAACCCATACACCTGCGTCTTCCCCTCGTGCGACTTCAACGCCACCCGCATCGGCGGCTTCCATCCCGCCGCCAGCAGCTGCGAAATATCCTGCTTCGCCAGCCCCACCAGCACCTTGCCCGTCTTCCCCTCGCGCAGCACCGCCGTCTGCGGCGTATCCACAGTCGAGTACACATCCACGAACGAGCTTCCATCCTCCGCCGCCGTCACCTCGTGCGTCGCGTCCTCCGGCGTCAACAACGTCTGGTGCTTCCCATCCAAATTCACGCGGAAATAATTCACGTAATAAGGATCCTGCCCCTTCACCTTGCCAGTCGCAGTGAAATACAAGACGTGATTCTTCTCATCGACAGCCTTCACCTCGGACACCGGCCCATCGCCGCGCGTCACCTGGTTCTTCAAGGCGCCCGTCGTCAAATCGTAGAGATAATACTGCGCCCAGTTGCTGCGCTCACTCGCCCACAGAAACTCATTCGAATCCCACAGCACCTTCCAGTCATTCTTCGCCTGCCAGCCGTAGTACGTGTCCACATGCTCGGTATACACATCCCGAACCTCGCCCGTCGCCGTGTCCGCCACCTTCACCCACTCATCCTTGTGGTCCCGCGACGTCGACACAAACGCCAGCCTTCCCCCATCCGGCGAGAACTCAACGTCGCTCCACTTCCCATCGCCATCGCAACTCACGTCATCGCACTCCATGCTGCGATGCTGCATCGGCGGCAGCTTCAGCCGCACCACCTTCGCGGTCGCCACGTCGATCACCACCGGCTCAATCATCGTGACATCCTTATCCCCCACCAACGGATACCGCCAAGCCTCAAGCTTCGGGTGCCGATTCGTTACCGGCACCAGGTACATCATCCCCGTCTTCCGCTGGTCCTGCTGAAACGTAGCAATCTTCTTTCCGTCAGCCGACCATGTCAGAATCGCCCCATCCGAATGCTGCCAACCAGCATTGTCCGTCGCATATCCAAAGTCCTCGACGCCATCGGTCGTCAGCTGCCGCTCCTCACCCGTCGCTACAACCTTCACCCAAAGATTGTTATCGCGAATAAACGCCGCCAGCTTCTTATCCGGCGAAAGATCCACATCCCCCGCATGCCGCCGCGCAATCACCTTCTTCGCCACAGGCTTCGTGCCCGGCTTCTCTGCGGTCTTCTCCTCACTCGGCGGCTTCGGCTCCTCCGTGCAAGCCGTCACGGCCGCATCGCAATCGAACACGCCGTCGCCGGTCGTCAACGAGAACCCGCCGTTCGCCAGCTCTTTGTACTCGGTCACCCCCAGCTTCTCCGCCGTCGCCTTCGAATCCGCATTCGCCTTGTTCAGCGCCGCCGCCAGCTTCGCGTTATCAAACGCGGGAACCACCGTCCCCTTCGCCGCATCCGCAATCATGTACGCCGTCCCGCCCACACCCGGATCGCGATAGAACACGCGCCCGCTGGGCAGATAGCTAACCCCGCGAATCGTGTGGTGCACCAGTCCGGCCACGTTGTACGACATCCACCGCTCCGCCTGCGTGTAGTCCTGCTTCGTATAAACCTTTTGCGCCACTCCCGGCAGCGCCCCAACACCCAACACCACAGCAGCAACCCACGACGAACGATTCCACATAGCGAACAAGATCCAATCCAAAGAAGTTTAAGGAGAAACCAGTTCCATCAGCCTAGCCCAAAACCCCACCCCAACGCGAACCCAACGCCCCGCGCATCCTCAACGTCGTTGGAGCCGCCATCCCCTTGGCCCCACCCAACGCTGCATCCATGGTTTCTTTGCATCCGCCGGACTACCGTGAAACTACCAGCTACGAAGCCTTGCTCGGCAGCACAATCGGCAGACCCATCGCACGCCACGCATCGAACCCACCCACCATATCGGTCGCACGCCACAGTCCCAGATCCTGCAAAGCCGCCGCCGCAAGACTCGAAGTATAGCCTTCAGAACAAAACACGATTACCTGCAGATCATGATCAGTCGCCACCGGCAGCCGCGCGCTCGATGTCGGGTCGAACCGCCACTCCAGCACATTGCGCTCAACAACCAGCGCACCCGCAATACTTCCTTCGATCGCGCGCTGGCCTTCGGGACGAATGTCCACCAGGATCGCCCCTCTTTCCACCATCGCGTCATAGGCCTCATGCGGAGAATACCGTCGCAGTCGTGCCCGCGCCGCCGAAAGCACCTGCTCAATGCTCAACCCACCCTTCGCGTCCACCGGCGTCCGCCTCTCCACTCGCCACTCCTCATCGAGCCTATCAGCCGCGCGCTCCACCCGGTCCCGCGGAATCAACTCGTTCCCCTCCAGTTCGTACTCGTTCATCTCATCCAGCGGAGGCGAATACGCGTGAATGCTAATCGCCGGCCCCAGCGAGACATTCCGCACGTCATGCGCATAGTCAGGGCCAAATGCGCGCGCCTCGCCCGGCAAGACCTCGCGGCCCCATTCCCCAGCACAATGCTCTTCAAGCGCTCCAGTCGCCACAACAAACGCTCCTGAAGACGCACCATGATCGTGGAAACCCGTCGATTGCCCCGGCATCCAGCTAATCACCCAGATGTCGTGATCGGTACCGTGATACAGCCGCTGGTACCACCGTCGCTCGGCGGTCAACCGCACTTTCTCCATCCACCCATCAGACGCCGCGAACCGCAGCACAATATCCGCTAGTTCTTGAGGTGTCCGCAAGACCGCACCACCTGCGGCCTTCTCCTCGACCAACGTGCTCGTCGGTTCCAGCCCAGATGTCCTATCAATCGTAAGTTGCATGAAATCTCCCCGAAGCCGCGCCGCAGCGGAACGCCACGACACGGAGCCTGCCAGTCGCGAAGTTCGCGAGTCAACGATGACGGTACGGATGAGCTTAGAGAGGGCGTTTCATGAATACCTGCGCAAGTCGCGGCTCACCCAACGAAGGGCTGGCTACAGCGACAACAACAAAGCAGGGAAAGCACCATACCCTGACGCTAGCACGCTCCCAGGAATCGGGTCAATCTTCGCAATCCACGATCACCCGATGGCGGATTTGCGTGCCTCGGCCGCGCTGGCAGCAAGCCTCCGCCGCTTCGCCAAAAACACAATCGCCCCCACCGGAAGCGACACACTCAAAATCCACGGACCGTAAAACGCCGCCCACGCCATGCTTGCCGGAATCTGTACATTCAGCAATCGAAACGACGTTTCACTCGTTGTCCAGTTCATCGTCACTCGCCCCACACCGAAAGCAATGAAGAGCAACCAGAACCACTTGAGCTCCTTCATCTCCGTCCGAATGCATTCGTAAAAGGCAAACAGCTGCAGCAGAATCGCACCGACCCAAAGCAACAGCAGCGCATAGTGGGCGACTCCTTTCCCCCGCAACGTAAATCGATTCACAACTTCCAGAGGAGCCCCCACCTGGTTCAGATGGAATCCCGTGATCGTCGTGAACCCGTCCCTCTTCTGCGTCGTAACGTCAGCAATCAACCACTTCTGCGGAAACTCATACTCCAGGCTCATGCTGTTGGTCTCAACATCGGCTACCTCCACCCGGTTGTAGCCCACCAACTTCACCGACTTCGGCGCGCCTTGGGGAAACACCTCAACCATCTTCGCCAGGGTTTCGCGAATCTCCTCAGGAGTTCCTAAACTCGTATCCAGCTCACCCTCAAGCTGATCCATCTGATGGTCGCGTAGCTGATTAAAATATCTCTCCGCTTCTTCCTGGGCCTGCGGCGGAGCATATTTGTGCATCAAGGCATCCCGCTTGCAGCCCGCCAGGAAAACCACACAGAACACTACAACCAGCCTGAACCGGAAAAGCCCCAAAGATGTCAGCATCGCTCCAGCATGCCTCACCTCACCCCCTTAAATCAAACGCGCGCTCAACAATACCCCGTTGAGCGCGCGCCTCACTGGCCTTCGCCAAACCTACATATTCTCAATCATCCGGTCAGCAAATTCACTCGTCTTCGCCTTCGTCGCGCCCTGCATCTGGCGCTCAAAGTCGTAGGTCACATACTTCTGCGCAATCGTCTTCTCCATCGACGACTCGATCAGCCGTGCCGCTTCCTTCCATCCAATGAAGTCAAACAGCATCACGCCCGACAAAATTACCGAGCCCGGATTGATCACATCCAAATCCGCGTACTTCGGAGCCGTCCCGTGCGTGGCCTCGAACACCGCATACCCGTCGCCAACGTTCGCGCCTGGCGCAATGCCCAGCCCGCCTACCTGCGCCGCCGCTGCATCCGAGATGTAGTCGCCGTTCAGGTTCGTCGTCGCCAGCACGCTGTAATCCGCCGGACGAATAATAATCTGCTGGAAGATCGAATCCGCAATGCGATCGTTCACCAGCAACTTCTTCTTCCACTGGCCATTGCCATGCGTTGCGCCAATGCTCGCAACCGTGTCCTTCACTTCCTTCACAACCGAATCCTGAAACTCCTTCGCCGCAAAATCCAGGCCTGGCTCAATCAGCGCCGCATTCTCCTCGGCCGTCAGGTTAGGATTCGCTTCCAAATTCCCCAGAATCCAGCTCTCGCGCTCGGTCACCACATCTTTGCGGAACTCCTGCACCGCAACCTCGTAGCCCCACTCGCGGAACGCGCCCTCGGTAAATTTCTGAATATTGCCCTTGTGCACCAGCGTTACCGTCTTGCGACCTTCCTTCAGCGCAAACGCAATCGCCGCGCGCACCAGCCGCTTCGATCCCGTAATCGAAATCGGCTTGATCCCCACACCCGAATCCAAACGAATCTTCTTCTTCGTTCCCTTCAACATGTCATCGTTGAGGAACGAGAGAACCTTCGCCGCCTCAGGAGTTCCTTCCTGGAACTCAATGCCGGCATAAATGTCTTCGGTGTTCTCGCGGAAGATCACAATGTCCACCAGCTCAGGACGCTTCACCGGGCTCGGCACGCCAGCGTAATACTTCACCGGCCGAATGCACTGGTACAAATCCATCAGCTGGCGCAACGCCACATTCAGCGAACGAATGCCGCCACCCACTGGAGTCGTCAACGGTCCCTTGATCGACACGCGGAAGTCCACCGTCGCCTTCACCGTATCGTCCGGCAGCCAGCTCTTGGTCTGCGAAAAGGCCTTCTCACCCGCCAGCACCTCGTACCACTTCACCGACCGCTTGCCGCCATACGCCTTCTCGACCGCCGCATCAAACACCCGCACCGATGCCTTCCAGATATCGCGCCCCGTCCCATCCCCTTCGATGAATGGAATGATCGGATGGTCAGGCACGGTAAACACACCATTGCTGTACTGGATCGCTTCGCCGTCCTGCGGCACCGGAATGTTGTTATAGCTCGCTTGCACCTGCTCATTAGTCGTCGGCATATATAAAGCTCCAAAAAGTTCGAGATCTGTGGCTCGCAGCTCGACGTCCCTTTCGGCGCGTACGCACATCCGCCCATCATCGTACTCTCCGCATATATCAGTTATCGAACTGCTTGTTCGGTAAACGTGCGGCGGCGGACGCTCTCGCTGGATCCTGCTTATGATTTTACCTTCCATGGATATGGATCAATTCCCGCTCCACGCCTCGCCTCCCGAGCACATTCCTCGCGGCGCCCTTGCGTCTCAGACAAACGTTTGTCTAGAATAAGGCCGCTTCGGACTACGATCTTCTCCCGCATCCGATCCTCCAACCCGATCCAGGAGCTCCCATGAAACTCGCCGCCGCACTTCTCTCTCTTACCCTCGTCGCAACCGCCGCCGCCGCGCAAAACGTCTCGTCCTACCTCACCAGCCCCGACCGCTCCGCCCTCCTCGCCCCCCAGCCCCCCATCACCTTCGCCGCCCCCGCCGCCGCATCCAGCCAGGCCATCACCATCAACCCAGCCAAGACCTACCAGGCCATCGACGGCTTCGGCTTCGCGCTCACCGGCGGCAGCGCCCAGCTACTCATGCACATGGACCCCGCCAAGCGCGCAGCCGTCCTCCACGAACTCTTCACCCGCACCGGCGACGGCATCGGTGTCAGCTATCTCCGCCTCACCATCGGCTCCTCTGACATGAACCCCAACGTCTTCTCCTACGACGACCCCGCCCCCGGCGACACCGACGTCCCCATGGCCCACTTCTCCCTCGACCCCGACAGAGCCGACGTCATCCCCATCATGAAGCAGATCCTTGCCATCGACCCGAAGATCAAAGTCCTCGCCAGCCCCTGGTCCGCACCCCTCTGGATGAAGACCACCGGCCTCGCCCAGGGCGGCGTCCTCCTGCCCAAGTACTTCCCCGCCTACGCCACCTACCTCACCAAATACGTCCAGGGTATGAAGGCCGAAGGCATCACCATCGACACCCTCACCATCCAGAACGAGCCGCTCAACGAAAAAAACACCCCCAGCATGCTCATGCTCTCGCCCGAGCAAGCCGTCTTCATCAAGGAAGACCTCGGCCCCGCCTTCCGCAAGGCCGGCATCAAGACCGGCATCCTCCTCTACGATCACAACCTCGACCACCCCCTCTACCCGCTCTCAATCCTCCAGGACCCCGCCGCCGCCAAGTACATCGCCGGCTCCGCATTCCATCTCTACGGCGGCACCGTCGACGCCATGACCGACGTCCACAACGCCTTCCCCACCAAAGGCATCTACTTCACCGAGCAATCCATCACCCAGCGCGACAACACCGCGCCCATGTACATCTCGAAGACCGTCGCGCGCGTCATGATCGGCGTCAGCCGCAACTGGAGCAAGAACATCCTGCTCTGGAACCTCGCCGCTGATCCCCAGAACGGCCCCCACACCAACAACGGAGGCTGCTCCGGCTGCTCCGGCGCCCTCACCATCGACGGCGACAACGTCCGCCGCAACATCGCCTATTACACCCTCGCGCACGTCTCCAAATTCGTCCCACCCGGCTCCATCCGCATCGACTCCAACGACCTCGACACCCTCCCCAACGTAGCCTTCCGCACCCCCGACGGCAAAAAAGTCCTCGTCGTCTCCAACATCACCGACACACCCCAAACCTTCGACGTCCACACCGGCGCCAAAACCTTCACCTCCACCCTCCCCGCCGGCAACGTCGCCACCTACGTCTGGTAGCCGCTCGCGGTATCGCCCGCAGCGTTCTGCTAATCGCCCACGCCCTCATAGCCCAGTCATCTAAAATGGCTGGGCTATGGCATTCAAGTTTCAAGGCGTAGACTTCCTCGCGTTCGACTCCCTCCTCTCCGAAGACGAGATCCTCGTCCGCACCAACACCCGCTCCTTCATCGAAGACAAACTCGTCCCCATCATCGAGTCCTGCAATCGCGACGGCCGCTTCCCCAAAGAACTCGTCCGCCCGATGGGCGAGCTAGGCTTCTTCGGCGCCACGCTTCCCGACTACGGCTGCGCCGGCATGAACAACGTCGAAGCCGGCCTCCTCTACCAGGAGCTAGAGCGCGGCGACTCCGGCATTCGCAGCTTCGTCAGCGTCCAGTCCGCGCTGGTCATGTACCCCATCCACGCCTTCGGTTCCGACGAGCAGAAATCCCACTGGCTCCCGAAGCTAACCACCGGCGAAAAGCTAGGCTGCTTCGGCCTCACCGAACCCGACTTCGGCTCCAACCCCAGCGGCATGCGCACCCGCGCCCGCAAAGATGGCGACGACTACATCCTCAACGGCGAAAAGATGTGGATCACCTCCGGCAGTATCGCCAACGTAGCCGTCATCTGGGCCAAGGTCGAAGACCCCGCCGCCGAACCCGGCAAAGAGCGCATCCGCGGCTTCTTGGTGGAGACCGATCGCCCCGGCTTCTCCGCGCAAGATGTCCACGGCAAGTGGTCTCTGCGTGCCTCCGTGACCTCCGGCCTCTCGCTGCAAAACGTCCGCATTCCCGCCGCGAATCTTCTCCCCGGTTCCGACGGCCTCAAGTCACCGCTCAGCTGTCTAAGCCAGGCCCGCTACGGCATCAGTTGGGGCGTCATCGGCGCGGCCATGTCCTGCTACGACACCGCGCTCCAATACGCCAAGCAGCGCAAGCAATTCCGCAACCAGCCCATCGCCAGCCACCAGCTAGTCCAGGAAAAGCTAGCCTGGATGGTCACCGAAATTACCAAGGCCCAACTCCTCGCGCTACAAGTAGGCCGCCTCAAAGACAAGGGCAAAGCAGAGTTCCAGCACATCTCCATGGCCAAGCGAAACAACGTCTGGATGGCCCTAGAATGCGCCCGCCTCTCCCGCGACATCCTCGGCGCGAACGGCATCGCCGACGACTACCCCATCATGCGCCACATGATGAACCTCGAGTCCGTCAAAACCTACGAAGGCACCCAGGACATCCACACCCTCATCATCGGCCAGGCCATCACCGGCATCCCCGCCTACTAACCATGTGTTCGCGATTACCCATGACCCTCTCCCGCATCTCCAAGCGAATCTCCCTCGCACTCATCCTGTTGCTCTGCTCCCTCTCCCTCCGCGCACAGTCCGATTCCCTCCAACCCACCACGCAAGAACGTCTCGATTCAGAACCCTGGTGGCCAACCCAATCCAACCGCCCCCTTACCGCCTTCGCCGGCTCTGAGACCTGCGCACGCTGTCACAAAGACGAATCAACAAGCACCTCCATGCGACGCGCCGCTGTCCTCGCCAACGACGCTACCTTCCTCAAAAGCAAGCCCACCCAAACCTTCACCTCCAAGCCCTTCACCTACTCGCTCGCGTCCACCCCATCAGGCATTGGCTACACCGTATCCGACGGCTCTCACCGCTTCTCCCACAATCTCGACTGGGTCCTCGGTGCCGGTGACCTCGGCCGCACCTTCCTCTATCAGCTCGACGGCCGGTGGTATCAAAGCTTCGTCACCTTCTATACCACGCTCTCTGCACTCGACATCACCACCGGGCTCGACCGTGGTCCCGCCAACCAGCTCGCCTCCGCACTTGGCCAGCCCCTCAGCCCCGCAGACACCCGCCGCTGCTTCAGCTGTCACACCGTCCACGCCACTACCTCGCAAGGCTTCAACCCCCTCCACGCGGAAGCCGGGCTCGGCTGCGAAGCCTGCCACGGCCCCGGCCTCGCCCACGCCCAACAGATGTCTTCCAATCCCGGTCCTCACCCCGACCTCTCCAACATCTTCAATCCCGCTAAACTCTCCCCGCCCGACTCCAACGACTTCTGCGGCGCCTGCCATCGCTCCTTTGCCGACGCCTCCACCTCCATCGCCAGCATCGGCGCCTCCAGCTCCGCCGTCGTTCGCTTCCAGCCCTACCGCCTCGAAGAAAGCCGCTGTTGGCGCGAGACCCAGGACGATCGCCTCACCTGCGTCGCCTGTCACAACCCCCACGAACCCCTCAACAAGAATTCCGCCGCCTACGACAAGCATTGCCTTCAATGCCACTCCGCCTCAGCAGCCGCCTCCGCTCATCCAGCCAACGTCTGCCCCAAAGCCACCTCCCAATGCACCACCTGCCACATGCCTAAAGTCAACGTAGCTAGCATGCACGGCGACTTCACCGACCACTACATCCGCATCGTCCATCCCAACGACGACCTTCCTCGATAGTCCACACTCACGCCGTTCCCCTCGTCTACCTCCGCCTTTCTCCATCTCCACCTCCACCCTCCGCCTTCTTCAACTCCGCAATCCTCGCCCGCAGCCCCGCGATGTCCTCCATCCGCAAATCCGGCCGCACCGTCTCTTCAATCCCCAACGCCGTCTCATAAGCCTGCAGCGCCTCCGCCTTCTTCCCATCCCGCAGCAACACATCCGCCAGCGTAGCGTGCACCTGCCCCGACCACGGCGCCAACTTCACCGCATCCCGCGCCTTCGCCACGGCCGCATCCATCTGCCCCGCATCCGCTAGATCCGACGCGTCGTTCGCCTCCACCAACGCCGCCGCCAACGGTACCGCGAACGTCCCATCAAACACGTACACCCCATGCTGAATCACCGCCGTCGGCTTCATCTTCCGGAAGCTGTCATACGGATTCAGCGGCCCATCCCCAAATTCAATCCCCTCTAAATCCCCCGCACTAATCAGCACCGTCCCCGAGATCACCGGAGGCGTCGTCACCGGCACGCCCAGCCAATACAACAAGTCCGTAGTCGGCAACCGCTTGCAATTGATCCCATAGTCCGACGGATCAATCGACCCATCTGGAAAATAAGCAAACCAGCAGTTCGTAATATGCCGCTCATCCAGATAAGCCTTCACAGCCTTCAACTGCTGACCCCAATCCGTATTCGCATCCCCCAAATAACGATCCACCTTCGCCGGCCCACCCCAAGCCTCATTCCCATACGCCATATACGCAGGTGACACCCGCACCGACGTGACAACCTGCCAACAAAGCAACACGCCCAGCACATAGCCCCAACGCACATCCCGATCCAGCAACACCATCGCGGTTCCACCGATCAGCACATAAAGAAACGCCCACACCGGCACCAGATGCCGCGCACCAATATCCATGCTCGAGCTCATCGAGATCGCCAGGTACACCCCCACCGGCACCAGCAGAAACACCATCTCCCGCGCCCGTCCTCCCAACCCCCACAGCCAGGCCAACGGCACCAGCGCCACCAAAATCAAAAACGCCAGCGTCGACTTGATCAGCAGCGCCGCCGGAAAATACTCCCAGTTCCCATGCCGATAAACCTTCCCCCAGAAGTAGCTCGGATCATCCCACTCTGTCTCCTTGGTGTTCTCAAGCCCCCAGATATACCCTTCCGGCAGCACATTCACTTTCGCCAAGTCGCGCAGCAATCGAGCATCGCGCTGGTCATGCATCTGCTCCAAATATTTCGCCAGCGGCGGATTCAGATCCTTCCCCACCGGCGCCGCCTTGTATCGAAATCCATAAAACGACCACACCACCACCCAAGCCACCAGCCCCATCAAGACCAGCGCCCCAACACGCCGCCAAAGCACCCGCCAATCCCGCGCCATCCATCCTTCGAACGCCACCACCAGCACCAGCATTGGCACCAGAAAAATCCCCGTATACTTCGCCGACAGCGCCAACCCCAGCGCCACTCCCGCCACTCCCAGCCTCGCCCACCCAGGCCTCCTGCAGTATCGATAAAAGCTATACATCGCCGCGACAAAACAAAACGCAGCCCCCACATCCGTCGTGACCATCGCCCCGTTCGCCAGCACATTCGGATCGAACACGAACATCGCCAGCGCAAAAATCCCAGCCACAAACCCGAACATCTCTTCCGTCCAGAGATAAATCAGCAAACCCAGCGCCAGCGCAAATCCCGCGCACATCATCCGCGCCGGAAACAACACCCGATCGCCACCATTCCCCCAAACAAACGCCTTTCCATCCAGAAACGCTTCCGTCTGGTTCGGCCGCCCCAAATTCGGTGGAACCTTCAGCTGCATGTGCAGCAACGGCAACGCCGCCGTCATCTTGATGAACGGTGGAACCTCCGGGTTCAGCCGATAGTCATGGAACTTCCAAATCGTGTACCCATCAAAAAGATGATGCGCCTCATCCCAACTCGACGAAGTCTTATGCGCGACATTTACCAGTTGCAACGCCAGCAAACAAAGCAGCGCCCCCACACAAACTCCCCGCACCCTTCGGCTTACTTGCATCACTCGCGGCGGAAACCCCTTCATCGCAACCTCGAAGCCAGTATGCACCCAACCCCTGCGCGCCCACCACGCAAAACTACGCCGCCCTTCCTACTTTCCGCTTCCGATTTCGTCCGCGCCCCGTTCCTCCAACTCCACTTCCACCTCCGCCGTCCTTCTCCGCAGCCTCGACCTCAGCGCCGCCGGCCGTAGTGACTGCGGATAGTGCAACATCGCCCCTAGAAATCCGCCCCACGTATCGTGCGCAATCTTGAGCGACGCCGGCAGCACATACGCATCCATAATCAACTCGCTCAACAGCAGCGACCCTGCCGCGCCAAACAGCCCATACTTCTTCGCCGCAAAGTACGTCACCACCACCGTAATCCCCGTCGCAAGAGAGTACACCGTCGCCAGCCGTTCATGTAGATTGATTGCCGCCACCAGCGTCGAGCTCGTCGACCACAACGAATAGAACACCACCACCACCAGCAACAGCCCCACTAGCCCTGGACTCGACGGCACCTTCCCATACGTCCACCGATGCAGGAACGTCGGTCCAAACAACGCCACAATCGCCACCACCCCCAGCGACATCAGCAGCGCAATCTGGCACGCCCGCCGATGCAGCGTCCGCACCACTTCCATATTGCCCGCGCCAAACGCAATCGACAGCTCCGGCCACACCGTGTTCTTCACCATCTCCACCACCTGCAGCGCCAGCCGCGACACCGTCCTCGCCGTAATCCAGATCGCCACTGCGTCACTGCCCAGCGCGTAGTTCACCGCTAGTTGCGAACCTCCGATGTTCAGCGTATTGCCAAGCGGAAATCCCATGAACGCCAGCGACGGCCGCGTCAGCCGCTTGATCTCCCCAAACGACGCATGACTCCATCCATAGCTGATCCACGGAATATCATGCTTCACCATCCCGCAAAGAATCAGCGTGCCCGCAATGTTTGCCAAAGCAAATACCTTCGCCGTAGTCCGCGGTCCGTACCCCTCAATAATCGGCACCAGCATCGCCGCAAACGCCAACAGCGAAATGCAGCTCTTCGCAAAATTCCCATACGAGTAGCGCGCAATGCACCGGTAAGCCGACTGCAACAACTGCTCCAGCTGGCCAAATAATATCGACAGCCCCAACCAGAACAGCACCCACTTCACATCATGCTCGCTTAGCAGGGACAGGTTCAGCAGCCGGCCCACCGGCAGGTAATACAGCATCGCGCACATCACCATCATCGTCGCGCCGATCACCAGTGTGATCAGCCACCAGCAACTCTGAAACACACCCAGCGCCTCGTCCTGCTCTTTGCGCGCCATCAACATCGTCATCTCATTGCCGGCCACCGACCCGAACCCCACATTCGAGAAACTCAGATACGTCGGCGTCGACGTAAGAATGCCCCACACCCCATACATGCCCAGGCCCCAGTAATGCATCAGCACCGGCACCTGCGCAAACTGGATCACCGTCGACGCGGCCTTGCTCACTACCGTCGTTGCAAATCCAACAAACAGCCGCCGTTTGGTCCGATCATCCATTACCAACCACCCGGCCACATAAGTTGCATATTCGCGATTCTACCAACCCGATACGTTGTCTTCGCACCGCGACTCTGCCCTTGCTTTTCTTTCTGTCATTCCCTCTGGGAATCTGCTTCCCCGCCCAACCACCATCCCCAACACCGCGCGAAGCCCCTCGCCGTCCGCGCAGGACCTAGCGCTTCAATTCCCCATCCAGCCGTACCTTCTCCTGCGCCAGCCGCAGCAGCATCTCGTTATCCCCCCGCCGCGACGCCTCCGCCATCTGCACCCTTATCTCTCGCGACCGCCGCTCCAGATACCCCCGCCGCAGCGTCTCTAGCGCCCCCTCCACCTTCCCCGCCGACACTTCTTCTTCCGACGCACTCTGCAGCGCACTAGCCAGTAGCATCCGCGAAACCTCATCCGGAGCCGCCTCAAACGGATTCTCCGGAGCCGGCGCGTTCACCAGCACCTCCATCACCGCCGCGCTCCCCAGCCCCGAAAACCACTCAGGATTCTCCGCCAACCGCCCCGCCGCCAACGCCCGTGCCGAATCCGCATCCGGCAACACCAGCGCACAAAGCAAAATCCTCTCCACCTCAGTAACCGCCCGCGGCTGCGCCGACTTCACACTCTCCAACCGCTGTGCCGCCGCCTGCCGCAACTCCTGCCGCATCAACGAGCTCTCAATCCCCAACTTCTGCGCCGCATTCTCCGCAAAATCACTCCGCGCAATCGCATTCGGCACTCGCCGTATATGCGGCAGCAACATATTCAGCGCCTTCACCTTGCTCTCAGGAGTCCGCGCCGGAAACAACACCTGCGCCCGCTCAATCAAATAATCCGCGTACCGCACCGCCCCCCGCACTGCAGTCGAGTACTCCGCAATCCCCCGCTCCTTGATATACCGATCCGGATCAAGCCCACCCTCCAGCGTCACCACCCGCACCTCGAAACCTTCTTCCACCAGCAGCGCAATCGTCTTCTCCGCCGCGTTCGCCCCCGCCTGGTCAGGATCAAAATTCAACACCACCCGCTTCGTAAACCGCGACAGCAACCTCACCTGGTGTTCCGTAAACGCCGTCCCACTCGTAGCCATCACATTCGCAATCCCGCCCATAAACACGCTGATGCAATCCATCTGCCCTTCCACCAGCAGCGCAATATCCAGCTTGCGAATCTCCCCCTTCGCCTTATCCAGGTTGAACAGCACCTGCCCCTTCGTATAAAGCGCCGTCTCCGGAGAATTCAAATACTTCGGCCCCGCCTTAGCATCCTGCTCCTGCGTATCCAGCGCCCGCGCCGTAAACGCAATCGGCTTCCCCTGCTCATTCGCAATCGGAAACGTAATCCGCTTCCGAAACCGCGCATACATCGGCCCCGCACTCCCATCCTCCTGTTCTTTCCACGAGAACAGTCCACTAGCCCGCAGCACCTCCTCGCCGAAATACTTCCCCAACTGGTCGCGCATATCGTTAAAGCTCTCCGGCGCATACCCAATCCGGAACTTCGCAATCGTCTCCGCCGTCACCCCGCGCAGCGTCAGATACTCCCTCGCCCGCGCAGCCTCAGCCGATTTCAAACTCTGCTCAAAATATCGCGTAGCCGCCTCATGCGCATCCATCAACTGCTTCCGCAGCCCCGCCTCACGAGCCTCTTCCGGCGAACTGAAATCCCGCGTCGGCAGCGGAATCCCCATCTTCGTCGCCACCGCCCTCACCGCCTCCGGAAAGCTCAGCGTCTCCATCTTCTGCACGAACGTAAACACGTCCCCATGCTCATGACACCCAAAGCAGTAGTAGCTAGCCGTCGCCGGATACAGATAAAACGACCCCGACTTCTCCTTATGAAACGGACACAGCGCCGACCAGTTCGCCCCACTCTTACGCAGCTTCACATACTCGCCCACAATCCGGACGATATCTGCCTGCTGCTTCACGACCTGCGAAAAATTGTCCGCCATAGCGCTCCCTCCAGTGTAGGGGAACCGAGCTCCTACCCACCCAGGACCGCCCGCGCTTCATCCGCCGCGGCCCTCAAAGCGTCCGCCAACCCCCGCCGGTACTCAAACTAGTAACCCCACCAATCTCCCATCTCCCGCACCCCGCAAAATACCATCAACCGACAGCAACAACCTGCGCACCCCCGTGTTTCAACCAGCGACCCCAAACCATTGGGCAAGCGCAACACGGCCATCCGGCGAGTTGCTGCAAGGAGAGATTGATCATGAACGTCACCCAACACCTTCGCCGCCTGCTCATCGCAGCCGCCGTCGCTGTGCCCCTTTTCGCTCTACCCGCGGCACAGGCACAAATCAGCATCGGCATCGGCTTCCACATCGGCATCGCACCGCCCGCCCTTCCCGTCTACGTCCAACCTGCAATCCCTGGCGACGGCTATATTTGGACCCCCGGCTACTGGGCCTACGGCGACGCCGGCTACTTCTGGGTCCCCGGCACCTGGATCATGGCTCCTCAACCTGGCTATCTCTGGACCCCTGGCTATTGGGGCTTTGAGGGCGGCTACTATGGCTGGCACGGCGGCTACTGGGGCACGCACATCGGCTACTACGGTGGCATCAACTATGGTTTCGGCTACGGCGGCGTCGGCTTCTACGGTGGCGAGTGGCGCGGTGGCCACTTCTTCTACAACGGCGCCGTCGCCAACTTCGGTGGCGGATGGCACCCCACCAACGTCTACGTCAATCGTGAAGTCGTGGTGAACAACACCATCATCAACAACAACCACTATGCCTTCGCCGGCCCTGGTGGCGTCAATCACCCGCCCAGCCCGCAGGAGCAGCAATTCTCCGGCGGACCCCACATCCAGCCCACCTCGGCCCAGATGCAGCACCAGAACATCGCAGCCCAGGACCGCTCGCAGCTAGCCTCCGTCAACAACGGCCGCCCCGCCACCATGGCAGCCGCCAACCCCGGAGCCTATCACCAGGTAGCCCAGCAGCGCATCGCCTCGCAGCCCATCTCGGCTGCCGACCGCTCTGCCGGCAAATCCTATAACCCCAACAACCGAGAGGCAAATCAAGACCAGCGCATCTCCAACGGCCTACGCTCTGGGCAGATGACCTCCGGTGAAGCCGCCCGCGCCGATCGCACCCAGTCCAACATCGACAGCCAGGTCCACAACGATCGTGTCGCCAACGGTGGCACCCTCACCAACCAGGAACGCCAGCAGGTCAACGGCGAGCAGAATGCCGCCAGCCGTCAGATCTACAACGAAAAACACAACGCCAACACGGTAGCCCCCAACGAAGTCGACAACCGTGAAGCCAACCAGCAGCAGCGCACCGCGCAAGGACTCCGCTCCGGCCAGGAAACCTCCGGTGAAGCGGCTCGCACCAACGCCAACCAGGCCGCGGTCGATCAGCAGGTCCACAACGAGCGCACTGCCAACGGCGGCGCCCTCACCAACCAGCAGCACCAGCAGGTCAACAAGGAACAGAACAAGAACAGCCAGCAGATCTACAACCAGAAGCACAACAACAACACCTACAAAGCTCCAAAAGAACACAAGCAATAACAACGCAACCCAACACCGCAACAAGAAACGGCTGGCCAACAAGCCAGCCGTTTTCTTTTGCCCTTGCTCGCAAGGACACCGTCTAGCGTGACTGCGCGAACTTGCCGAAAACGCGACTTCGCGGGAGTTACCATGGCTCGATGAGTGCATTGGCAATGATGCGCCAATTGAGAGAGTAGACGAAATTTCGCTAGTGAGGAACCACCGAACCTTCGTGATCGTATGCGCTTTTATGCCAGCACCATTCCATCGGATCTGTGTCATATCGTTCATGCTTGCCATCGGGGCCTCTTTTGCACCTGGCCAGGCGGCAATGCCGCCTGCCGGTTCCGCGACGACAGCCGAATCTCCTGTGTGGGGAGATTTGCGGCCGGGGTCCTACGGCGTCGGATTTAAGAGCGTCTTCCGGTACGACAACTCACGCACCTGGAAATCCACCCGAAGCTACAGCGGCACATTTTCCCCTGATGTAGATGGGCGACCCATTCAGATCAGCGTCTGGTATCCAGCGAACGCAGGCCCATCGGACAAGAGGATGACCTTCGCCGACTACGTGGATCAGAGTGCTCCGCAGAACTTCGCCCAACTCAATAGCATCATGAAGCAACGTAGCCGCGACGACGCCGCCGGCTCTGTCCCACACAGCGAGCTTTCTGCACTGCAGTCGCTCACGATGGACGCCTATCGAAATGCCCAGCCGGCCACAGGGCGTTTTCCTGTGGTGCTTTACTTCGCTGGATTGAGTGCTCCGATCAACTCCAATGCAATCATGGCCGAGTATCTCGCAAGCCACGGTTACATCGTCGCCAGCATCTCCTTGATCGGCCCATCGGATGAAGAGACCTTTCAGTCGCGCACCTCGAACGCCTTTGAAGCCACAGTCCGAGACATGGAGTTTGCCTGGTCCGTACTTCAGGATCAGCCGAACGTAGATAGCACGCGACTCGCCGTCATGGGACACAGCGTAGGCGCCATCGAAGCCGTGATCCTGGGCATGCGCAATGCCGACGTCTCGGCCGTTATAGGGCTGGACGGGACCTATGGCTTTGAAGGGCTCTCTTCAGCACTGACCAACTCCTACGCGTATGACCCTGGAAAGATGCGGGCTGCTTTTCTCGATCTGCGGCGTGCCAGAGGTGCGCAGGGCAATGAACCACTGGACCTCAGCGCAGTCGAGTCATTCCGTCATGCCAACCGTACCTTCATCACCATCGACAAGATGCATCACAGCGACTTCACTTCGTTTGCCATGATTGGAGCTTATTTTCATTCGCCACTCCCAACCGGTTATCCACTCAACGGCTGGAATCGCGAGACTGGTCGCGCTGGCTATCAGGCCGTATGCAAAATCGTGCTCTCCACACTCGACGCAGACTTGAAGTCAGATTCCACAGCAATGGCCAGGACGGAACGCGAGATGCAGCAGAGGAGCGGAATCACGATTCGACAGGAAAGCGCTGCTCCGCCTCCACCTTCACCGCTGGAGGCCGCAGCGCTCGCTGCCAGCAAAGGCCTTGATACCGCAAAGGCTGCCTTCACCGTCAGTTGCGGACAAGACGCACTAGCGTCGTGCATGAACGTAGATCGCTTCAACACATGGGGCTACAACCTTCTCGGACAGCAACGACCAAAGGATGCTCTCGCGGTATTTCAATTGAATGCCTGGGCACACCCTCAAAGCGCTAACGCGCAAGACAGCTTGTCCGATGCCTTCGGCGCAGTGGGAGATAAGGAAAGTGCGAAGCGGGCGATTGAGCAGGCGATTGCTCTTGCGCCCGCCGATCCCTCTTTTGATTCCGCTGCAAGATCGGCCTTCCTGTCAGAGGAGAACGCTAAGCTCCAGCAATTCAAATAGGGTTTCAATCGAACCATCTATCGAAGTAGCGCGCTTGCCACTGACTTAAGGATGTTTGATGAACAAGTCGGTCTTTCTGTGGATGTCGCCAACAGGCCGAGTCCCATGGATCGTGACTCGCGGAAAACGGCGTCCTCGGCAAGTAGACTAAGAAAGCCGCGTGGACCGAGCGCCCGTTCCCCCTTTCGCGAAAGCTGAGAGCCAGCTTTTCCCTCTACACTCTCTCTTATGCTCTCCACCGCCGCCCGCGCCCGCCTCACCATCGTCCTCGTCGGCGCACGCAACCCCTCCAACATCGGCGCCGCCGCCCGCGCCATGCAGGACTTCGGCTTCTCCGACCTCCGCATCGTCAACGATTTCGCCGCCCCCTTCGAAGCCGCCCAGCTCGAGGCCCTGCAGCTCGACAACCCGGCCGCGGTAGCCGCCCAGCACGTCATGCAAGCCGCCCGCCGCTACGACACCCTCGCCTCCGCCATCGCCGACTGCTCCCTCATCCTCGCCACCACCGCCATCGGCGCCCGCCAGCTCAAACAACCCATCCTCCCCCTCCAACAAGCTGCCCCCCTCATCCTCGCCGCCCTCAACTCACCAACAATCCAGCCCTCGCCGTCCACGCAGGACCCGTCTTCCGCCACGCGAAGCCTCCCGCCGTCCGCGCAGGACGTCGCTCTGCTCTTCGGCTCCGAAAAAACCGGCCTCACCAACGACCAGCTCTCCCACGCCACCCTCCTCACCACCATCCCCATGTACTCCCCGCAAGGCGAGAGACACCTCTCCATGAACCTCGGCCAGTCCGTCGCGGTCTGCCTCTACGAGCTAACCCGCTCCGGCTTCGAAGCCTCCGTCGAGATCCCTCCCACGCACGAAGCTCCCGCCACCGCAGAAGACCGCGAGCGCCTCACCCAGCTCCTCCTCGACGTCCTCCACACCACGGGCTACACCCGCCGGTTCCCCGCCAACGCCTCCGAGCCCCTCGTCCGCCAGCTCGTCCAGCAACTCGGAACCTCGCACCGCGAGGCGATGACCTGGATGGGCATCTTCCGCCAAATCCTCTGGCACGAAAATCAGCACCCCGAAAAGTAGAGCCTACAAATGCGCGCGTCCCGAAACCAGGCTCGCCATGTCGCCGCGTACGCGAAACCGGGCTAAACCTGTCGATAATTTCGGGACGCGCACCCTTCGTTCGCTAGTTCAATTTCACCGTGGCATCGCTCAACGCGGAGCTCACCGTCGTCACCACCGTGCCCTCGGTGTAGTGAGTGCTCGCCTCCTGGACCACGATCTGCGCGCCGATTGCAAGCTTTACCGCTACATCTTTTCCCGGCGGCAGCGTCATTTCCGTATCCCCGGCCTTCACCTTAATCGGTGCGTCGGTCGTGTTGCGCAGGTTGAACTTCACCAGCTTGTCCCGCCCAAACATCGCATGCACTGGAGTGTGCACGGCCAGCGGGGCTGCAAACATCGCTTCGCTCGTCAGGATCGAAACACCTAGAACCATGGCTGTTACTACGGATGAACGCTTCATATTAAATTCCTCATTCTCACAAATTTGCGAACGCACAAACTGCCTGCCATGGTTCAGGAAGTTCGTCACATTCATCTCTACGTCGATAGACGCACCGCGGTTCCATTGGCTCGCAAAGTTCTTCAGACCTTCACAATTTCCGCAGAACCGCCCCCAAAAACTCTCCACCTCCCAACTAGATAAAATAGAGTCTGTGCCCGATCTCCTCGCCAACATGAACCCGCAGCAACGTGAGGGCATCCTCGCCGTCGACGGCCCTGTGCTTCTTCTCGCCGGCGCCGGCAGCGGCAAGACCCGCGTCATCACGCATCGCATCGCCTATCTCATTCAAGAACGCGGCGTCTCCCCCGACAACATCCTCGCCGTTACCTTTACAAACAAGGCCGCGAAAGAAATGGGCGAGCGCGTCGCGAAAATCCTCGGCCACAACACCTTAGCGCAGCCCACCATCGCCACCTTCCACAGCTTCTGCGTGCGCGTTCTTCGCCGCGACATCGAAGCCCTCCGCATCGGCAACAAAGGACTTACCCGCACCTTCGCCATCTACGACGAGACCGACCAGCAAGCCGTCGTCAAGCAAGCCCTCAAGCGCCTCTCCCTTGATGACAAGACTTTGAAGCCACGCGTAGCCCTCGGTCGC
>Ga0302228_10000714_pt1 | contig 26308 bp, 16 predicted proteins | sample II_Palsa_N1_2_FD_193519 | JGI IMG/M metagenome (GOLD analysis project Ga0302228, IMG submission 193519) | Peat permafrost microbial communities from Stordalen Mire near Abisko, Sweden - II_Palsa_N1_2 | ecosystem: Environmental > Terrestrial > Soil > Palsa > Peat permafrost | place: Sweden... | reverse complement strand
GCTGGCCGATTACAACCGGGAGATTCCCCATGACAGCCTCGGCGGACTGACGCCCGCGGAGTTCCGGATGCAAAACGATCCGGCGACCTCTAATTTAGCGTGGCACTGATTTACGGGGAGTCGACACACTCAGCACGGCGCTGATGCCGCTGCCGGAGATCCAGCTTCACGCTTTCGCACTGATGGACAATCATTTCCATCTGTTGCTGACTCCATCCCAACCTGGCGCCCTGTCCCGAGCCATGCGTGTCGTCGGCCAGAACTACGTCCAGGCATTCAATCACCGTCATGCACACCGCGGCACGCTCTGGCAAGGCCGGTTCAAATACTGCCTGGTCGAAGCCGAACGCTATATCTGTTGACCGTGATCCGCTATATCGAACTCAATCCTGTTCGCGCTGCCATGACGGCAAGTCCACAGGACTATCGCTGGTCAAGCGTTTACACACATTTCGGCCTGGCATGGGATCCGCTGATTACACTGCACCCCCTCAGTCTGGCCTTGGGCTCCGTGCCAGACGATCGACGCAGGGCCTACCAGATGAGATGTGGCTGCAGGCAGGGATGGCTGACGACGACCTGGTCCGCATCCGACAACATGTGAATCAGGAACGCACCCTCGGGGACGAACGCTTCCAACGCCCCTTAAATTGGCTTATTTCTCGAATAGACTTTTATATACAGCGTCTCGACCGTCGCGATGCAAAGCTCTTTTTATTCCCAACTTTTCTTCGCTAGAGGCATGGTACCCATTGTCAATTAACTCTCGGGCAGCACGATACTGTTCAGTATCAATGGCACTTATTAGAACAGAATATCTCGCATGCGTATGAAAATTTACATTCGCCCCCAGACTTACTAGATGCGCTATCGTTTCAGGGCACCCATATTGAGACGCTGCATACAGGGCTGTAAATCCATTTTCTTTCTCTATATTCGGAGAAATTCCCGATTTGATCAAAGTTCTAATAGTCGACAGTCTACCCATAGATGAGGCCACATAAAGCGCATTAGCCATATCTTCTTCGGACTGCTTTGTGGCCATAATTTTTCGAACAGAAATATCATCTCCATACATCGCAGCAATTATCAGTTGCGATGTTACTAATGGATAACTAAGCCTTAAAACACGCCAGTCGTTGCTATGTGAAACGTCCTTAATGATTTGCCAGCCTGGAGTTTCATTTTTTCTCCCGCATTCCTCTAAATTCTTAGCAACCGTGCAGCAAGGCATAAGAAGAGTCAGCAGAATAAATAGCGCACGACTACTCATTGCTTATTTTCCGGTAGTTGTGATGTAGCCCAAAAAAGATTGTGCAGTATTTGACTTGGCGCGTTATCTAGTCCCGGATCAAACTTACTCCAATCATAATGGAGACCCCACTGCACGGTGCCGTAATAACCAATATCTGTTCGACCAGTCCCCATAGAATCTAAGTTAACCTTGTATGCACGAATATCGGCGTCAGCATTGGCAAGATCAGCCTTTACGAATCCACCAGCCAATGAGCTAATTGTAACGGCAAGATCGGCTTTGGAACCAGCCTCGTCTAGCACGTCCAAAACTGCAGCAACATCGATCGCCTTAAATTTTCCAAGATACCCTGCCTCGCTTAATAACTTCGCTTCCGAAATCATCGCCAAACTCGCATTTTTTGCCTGCTCTTTTCCCTGATCTTCATCCCCTTCTGTGCCGCCGCAGCACCCTCCTCGCGAAGAGCCGGAGTTGCCTGACCTCCCTTCCGAACCATCTGACCTCGGCTTGACCGGTTCAGATCTCAATCCCGTGACAGTGTGAGCGCTCGACGCCATGGTTGTAAAATCTCCCGAGCTAACACATGTGCCATCTCCATTAGATATATGTGACCCCGTACATCTCCCATCTGGATCCATATTATCAATCGGATTGTTATTCGCATAAGCGAACCGATTGAAGTTAAACGGGTTGCCCACCGACGGCCCCACCGGATCGGTACTAATGAACCGCCCCACTGCCGGATCGTAATATCGCGCCTGCATATACACCAACCCGGTATCCGGATCATTCACATGCCCCGTATACCCCGGCCCATTCGGCGGCGTGCCCAGTGCTTGGCTGCCGTACGGCGCATAATCGTAGGTGGCCGTGATGTTGCCGCTGGCATCAGCCTCCGCCAACGGCGTCCCCTGCGGGTCGGTGTACACGTATGTCACCGATCCGGCATGCGCCATGCCGGCCAGCAGCATCAGTGCGCCCAGCAGGCCCGGCAACACGCGACGGATCGGGTTCATGTAGGCGCTCATGGGCTACCTCCCACCACAGCCGCACAAACCGTGGCCGTGCATCCGGCCGAGGTTGGCGGTGCATCCGCGCTCAGTCGTCCCGCCTTTGCTGCGGTTGCCGTCGCCAGCGAACTGCCGCTCCCACTGCCCACGATGAATTGCCCCGAGATCTGCAGCGGCGCACTGCAGCCGGCGATGCTGCACGCCGTCAGCTGCTGGGCCGTGTAGCTGCCCGCCGGGAAGTTGTAGCTGTTGGTGCCCACCACATAGGTATACGTGCCCAGGTGGCCGGCCGCGCCGCTCACCGTCATCTTGTAGCTGGTGGCCCAGGTCATCGCATCCCAGGTCATCGTGGTGACGTTGTTGGCGGTGCTCATGACGAAGTTCGTCGGCGTCGCCGGTACCTGGGTCACCGACACCGGCGCGGAGGCTGCCCAGCCGCTGGTGCCGTAGGCATTGCTGGCGGCGACCTGATAGGTGTAGGCGCCGCCCGGCGCACTGGTCACGCTGTAGGAGGGTGTCGTGATGCCGCTGGCGAGCGTGGTCCATGCGCCGCCGTTGAAGCTTTGCTGCACGGTATAGGTGGCCACGCCCGGCGATGCCGTCCACGTGATCGTGAACGGGGCGTATGTCAGCGTGCCCGGTCCAGCCGGGTTGGTCGGCGCCGCCGGCCATACCCCCAAGGTCGCCGACGCCGTCCAGCCGCCGCACGTACTGCCGCTGCAACCCTGCACCTGATAGACATAGCTGCCGCCGGCCCGGCCGCTCAGCGCGGCGCTGGTGCCGCTGCCGGCATACACCGTCACCCATGCTCCGCCGTTGGCGCTCTCCTGCAGCACATACGACGTCGCCAGCAGAACCGCACCCCAGCTCACCGTGTAGCTGCCGTTGTTGGGGTTGGCGCTGAAGCTCACCGCGCCGGGCGCCGCCAGTTGCAGGAAGGCGTCGCGGGCGATCAGCTTGGTACCCAGGTAGACGAAGTTGGTGGCCTGCGCGGTCGCCGGCGCGTACTGGTACATCAGCTGGCCACCGTGGTCGTAGAAGGTGTAGGTCGACGTGCCGCTGGCCGAGGTCTTCTGCACGCGCCGGCCACTGGCGTCATAGAGGTAGCTGTCGTAGCCCGTCACCTGGCTCAGCTGGTCCTTCTGGTCGAACAGCAAGGCCACGCCGTTGCGGTTGATCTGGTTGCCGCGCGCGTCGTAGCCGTAACTGCTGACCGAACCACCGCGTGTGATGCTTTGCAGCCGGTTGGTCGCATCGTAGGCGTAGACCGAGGTCACGCCTGCCGACAGGCGGATGCGCAGATTGTTGAGCGGGTCGTATTTATACGACTCGGTACCCCACAGCGAAGGCGCCACCGCGCTGGACAACCGGTTCAGGCCGTCGTACTGGAAGGTCTTGCTGCGCTGGCCATTGACCAGATCCTGCATGGTAAGGATGTTGCTGTCGCCGTCGTAGGACAGGTCCTCGCTGAGGTTCAGCGTGCTGCCGTTGCCATAGGAGAAGTTGCTGGTCAGTTGGCGCGTATTCTGCTGGGCCAGGTAGCTCGTGCCGTTGCCATAGGTGAAACCCTGGACCTGGCCGTTGGGGTAATACTCGATACCGGTGGCATAGCTGCCCACCTGGGTGGGACGACCCAGCGCATCGGGCGCGTAGCTGACCGTCTCGCCATTGGGGTAACTCATCACGCTGAGGTTGCCATTGGCGTCGTGGGCATAGCCCAGCGCCAGCGTGTTCTGGCCGGTCACGGCGAGAGATTCGCCGGTCAGCATGTTGCGGTAGTTGTAGAGCCCATGCCAGATCGTGGCACCCGAGGTCGCCCACTGCAGGTTGCCCGCCGGGTCGTACTGGTATTGCGTGCTCTGGGTGCCCGCTGGCGGCGTGATGGTCTGCGCGCGGTTCATCGGATCGTAGGTAAGCACCGTGCTGACGGACGAAGGCACCTGATCGCGGGCGCACCCGCTTTCCGTAAGCGTCAGCCCGGAGGCCGACAGCCGGATGTTGTTGGCGCCATCGTAGGAGATCGACGTGTCACCGCTTTCCGGCTCGGTGGTGCGGCAGAGCCGGTGATAGATGTCGTAGACCAGGGTTTTGGTGACGCTGTCGCTCTCGGTGCCGTTGTAGATACCCGACTGGGTGATCGACAGGGGACTGCCGTAATAGTCGCGGGTGATGGTCTGGGTGACACCGGCTGGTGCCTGCACCAGGATCGGCTTGTCGTAGGACGGTTCGTCGAACACCTGGCTATGGGTGGTGGTGACGTTGCCGTTGGGATCGGTGACCTGGGTGCCGGCACCGGACAGGTAGACGGTGCTGGTGGTCAGCGTGCCCAGTTCGGAATCCTGCTGGCTGGTGGTCAGCCGCTGCAGGGCATCGTAGGTTTTGTGCGTACCCGCCGTGATCGCCGTCAGGTCCGGCGTGCCACTGACCGGATAGGACGTGAACGTGGTCAGGTCGCGCGGATCGTAACTGTTGGCCGTGCTGATGTCCGAACCCGCCGTGCCGGCGATCGATGTGTCGTTGAGCAGCGGCCGCAGCATCGCATCGAAATAGGTCACATCGGTGCCATTGCCGGTGTTGACCGTGCGTCGCCAGTGCCCACCGGGGATGCCGCGTTCAGTCGTGGTCACGTAGGTAAAGTTGTAGTTCTTCGTGTTCCACGCCACCTCGTCGCCTGTCGGGTAGCTGACGGTCTGTGGCCAGCCTACGGCGTTGTACGTGTAGGACGTGGTGTGGCCGTTCTGATCGGTCACGGACTGGATGTCGCCATAAGCATCCACGACCGCGGACTGGCTGGCGCCGTCGGGATAATTGATCAGCTGGGGAATGCCGCGGTAATAATTGCCGAGACTGGTGGTATGGCTGTTGCCGTCCTCGAAGCTGGCCAGCTGGCCGGCCGCGTTGTAGGTATAGGAGAGCGTCGTTTCGCCGAAGTGCGCACTCGAGTACAGCGTGGCGTTGCTGTCGGTATAGACGTTCTGGGTTTCCGTGTCGCCGTTCTGCATGTTGACCACCTGCAGGGGCTGGCCGAGCACCCAGAGCGCCAGGTTGTCGTAGTAGGTGGTCTGCTCTTCCAGCGGCACCTGACCGGAGATGCTGTTGTACTTGTTGACCTGAGAGGGCCGCGCAAAGACGTCGAAGGACACGTTTTGATGCGTGTAGGTGTCGCCGTCCTGTGTCGTGGTGGTGGAGATCACCGGGCGCTGGCGTCCGACCATCGGATTTTTGTAGATCGGCTGCAGCGACAAGCCCACGTTGTCGGGAAACGCCTGGTTGCCGATCTGGCTGTCGTCCAGGTAAGTGTAAGTCACCGTGCGCATCATGCTGCCGGAGGGCGAATCCACCTCTGTCTGCAGAAGGCGCCCTTCGTTGTTGCCGTATTGCACGCCGAACACGCTCTTGGTGATCTCGGTCGGGCCGGTGACGGTCACGGTCTTCGACACGGCACAGTCGGTGCAGCCGGTCGGAATATAGGTCTCCGTCGGATTGGGGTAAGCGCTCGACGCGGTGTAATAGGTTTCCCCGCCACTGGAAAAATTGGTCAGATAGCTATACGTCCAGTTTTGCGTGGCCAGGCCGGCCCCGCTGATCTGCTTGGAGACCAGCGCGAAATCGTCGAAAAAGTCGACGACCGGCGGGTAATCCACGTCCGGATTGCTGTACGTACAGCTGTTCTGGGGAATGTAGGTGCGGTAATTGCGCTGGTAGGTGAACGTGAACGTACCTTGCGCGCCGGAGGGCGCGCCGATCATGTAGACGAAACTGCCCGTCCGCGCCAGCGGATCGATTTGACAGTGCTGGGAAGGCGGCGGGTCTTCCGGTGGCGTTCGCACCGTCGTCAGGGCGCCGGATGCCACGGTGTATGTCCACTGCGAACCGTCCGGCAAGGTCACGCTCTGCAGCGTGCCGCTCGGGGTATAGGCGTAGTGCCAGGTTCGCGTTCCCGCCGTCGCACTGCTGATCGTGCTCCCCGACCAGGTGATGTCGATTTCGCGGCCATCGCTGGCGGTAATGCTGGTCAGCTGCGACGACGCGTTGTAGTTGTATTTGACCCAGTTGCCGAAGCGATCCGTCGCCTGGGTCGCCAGCAGGAAGATCCGTGAACGTAGGGCAGATACCGTCGTATAGCCTTTGCCGCTCGGATAAGGCACCTGGTACCCCGCACCCTCCGTGGGATTCGCCAGCACCCAGTTCATGGTGTAGCGCACGCCGCTGGGCGAGACCACCACGAACGATTCGCCGGGGTACCCATTCGCCGTGCTGGGCGCGCACGTGGCGCGGTACAGGCTCTTGGTCACCCAGGGGTAAGTGTTCCCGTCGGTGACCGCGGGAAGCTTGGCCTCGGTGTTCTGCAGCAACTCTTCGTCGGCGACTTCGCCCGGGATGTACAGCAGGTTGCCGTCCCAGATCTGGTATGTCGGCTCGAAGGTTCCGTTTACCAGGGTATAGGGCGGCGTCTGTACGCTGCAGCGCGAATAGGTGCCTTGATTGACGTTGGTGGGCACTTCCACTTCCCAGCCGTTCTCGTAGGCGAAGTCGCCGTCGATGTACGGCACTTCCAGATCCCACTCGCCAAACCCGCCCAGGCTGCCTATCTGCAGGCCGGCTTTCTGCACCACGAAGTGGCGGCCGAGCCGAACCGGCAAACTACCGTTGCCCGGCAGGTTGATGTCGGTGACGTCGAACTGCGTCTCGCCGCTGTACAAGCTGACCTGGTCGCCGAACAGCGTCGAGGTCAGCGGTGTGGTCGCCTCCGCCGCGCGTAGATCACGCGTGTAGTCTTCGTAGACTTGGTCCTGAGCATGGGCACCAAAGGCCCATGCCATGACTGCCAAAAGGCAGATCCCTTGCCAACGTGCACGCATCGAATTGTCCCCTTGGGCTCGCGCGTTGCGCGCCAGTCTTTTTTCAGGATACGGGCAACATCTCGGATCCTGTCAACAAGCAAAATCTTGCGGTACGGCAATCAGCACGTCTGGTCACGCAACGCCGGTGGTTCGGGTGCCGAGCCTGGTCAGACTGTCTTGGCCCAGACGCGTGCAGCTCATCGCCGTTCCACGCGACGAAGATGTTTCGCATGCCGTCGCGCTTGCACCCCTCAGCTTTCATGGGCTGCACTTCGTCGATGTTTTCATCCCCACGGCAACGCCTGCAGATCGACGTTGCCGCCGGTCAGCACCACGCCGACGCGACGGCCGGCGAAACGTTCGCGCTGCTGCAGGATCGCCGCCAGCACGGTGGCGCTGGATACTTCCACCACCTGCTTCAGCTCCGACCACAGCAGCTGCATGGCGGCGATGGTTTCCGCGTCGCTGACGGTGATCACGTCGACCCGGTGCGTGCGCAGGGCGTCGAGGTTACGTTCGCCGACCAGCGCGCGCAAGCCATCGCACAGCGTGTCGGGCAGCACCGTGGTCACGCGGGAACCACGCGCCAGTGACTGCGCGGCATCGTCGGCGCCCAGCGGCTCGGCGCCGAACAGGATCAACGACGGATCGACCGCATGGGCGGCGATAGCCGCGCCGCTGGCCAGCCCACCGCCGCCTACCGGCGTGATCAGCGCATCCAGTCCGGGGGTCTGCTGCAACAGCTCCAGCACGAGGGTGCCCTGCCCGGCCATCACTTGGGTATCGGCATACGGATGCACCAGCACCGCGCCAGTGGCGCGCTGCACTTCGGCCGACTTTTCCTCGCGCGCCGCCTGCGTGGGTGCGCAGCGATGCAGGATGGCGCCGGCTCGCTCGATCGCCTCGACCTTGGCACGCACCGCGCCGTCCGGCACCACCACATGCGCGGCGATGCCGCGGGTCGCCGCGGCGAGCGCCAACGCGTTGCCATGGTTGCCCGAGGAATGGGTCACCACGCCGTGTGCGGCCTGTTCGTCATTCAACGCCCACACCGCGTTGCAGGCGCCGCGGAACTTGAACGCGCCGCCGCGCTGCAGGTTCTCGCATTTGAAGTGCAGCTCGGCGCCACTCAGCGCATCCAGCGCCTCGCTGCGCAACACCGGCGTGACCCGTGCATGCGGTGCGATGCGCGCAGCGGCATCACGGATCTGTTCAAAACTTGGCAACGCACCCAGCGATGAACTCATGGCAACTCGACCTCCACACCACAACGGAAACTGCGCTCGGCACCGGGCAGCAAACGGATCGCGTCGGCGCATTCGGGGCGATTGAATGCATCGGCCATGCACTCCATCGGCTCCAGCGCGATCGCGCGGCGCGCATCGCGGCTTATCGTGTCGGCGGTGAATGCGTGCATCACGCCGTGTTCCTGCCACACCGCGATGCCAAGCCCGCTGGATGGATCGCGCAGATGGGTCCGGATGCGGCCATCGGGGTCGGCTATCAGGTTCGTGTATTCATGATCGAGAATGCTGTCGCCGAGCAGCCGCGGCTTGCGGAAATCCAGCGCAGGCACATCGTCCAGTGCCACGAACGCCGCCGCGCCGGGCAGCGCGATCAGATCGGCATCGGCACGGATCAGCGTCTGCGCGGGAATCTGCAACTGCCAGCCATCGACCGTGCTGTCGACCAGCCGGAAGTACGGATGCCAGCCGAAGAAGCACGGTGCCGCGCTGTCGCCGACGTTGCGCATGCGCACCTCCAGGGTGATCCCGCCAGCATCCAGCGTGAACGTCACCGTCAGATCGATCGCATGCGGATAACCGGGCTGCGGACGGATCGAACTCGTGCCCAAGGTCACCCGCGCCGCGTGTTCATCCGCCTCGAGTGCCGTGATGTCGAACTCCGTGTCGCGCACGAAGCCATGCCGGCTGGCGCGGGCGGCACCGACGATACCGGGCTGCAGATCCTGCAGCTGGCCATCGAAGTGGTAGCGTGCATCGGCAATCCGCCCGGCGAACGGCACCATGATCGCGAAACGCGAACCGGGTCGACTGGCCACCTCGGCAGCATCGCGGTAGCCGTCGGCCAGATCACGCATGCTCCCATCCAGCGCCACCTCGAAACTGAGCAGCGCCGCGCCATGACGCGCGATGCGCAGGCGCCGGCTAGCGCCGGGACCGGTCAGCGCCACGATCTCCTGGTCGCCCAGCCGGGCGCGCTCGGCGGTATATGGCGTTGCGTTCGTTGGCATCTGCGGGTTCTCCTGCCGTTAAAGCGCCCCATGTTAGCCTGATCATTATCCGCCCCCACTGTTGTCCGCATGCACGCACTTTCCGAGCAAGTCCCTGCACTGATCCGTCTCAGCGATTACCGTGCACCCGCCTGGCGGGTCGAGACGGTCGAACTGGATTTCGACCTCGGCATCGATGCCACCGAACTGTTCGCACGCCTGCTGTTGCGCCGTGATCCCGCGCAGACAACGCCGCTGCGGCTGGACGGCGAGAACCTGCAGCTGCTGTCGATCGCACTGGATGGTGAGCAGCTGCCCGCCACCGCGTACCGCTACGTCGGCAACGTGCTGGAAGTCGATGGTGCCCATGACGGCAGCGTGCTGGAAACGCGCGTGCGACTGCGCCCGGCCGCGAACACCGCGCTGGAAGGCCTCTACCTGTCCGGCTCGCGCGAGGCCGGCTTCCTGCTGACCCAGTGCGAGGCCGAAGGCTTCCGCCACATCACCTTCTTCCCCGACCGGCCCGACGTGCAGTCACGCTACACCGTCACTTTGAGTGCCGACCGCGCACGCTTTCCAGTACTGCTGGCGGGCGGCAACCCCGACGGCGCCGGTGAACTGGAAGGCGGCCGCCATTGGGCTCGTTTCGTCGATCCACACCCCAAACCCAGCTACCTGTTCGCGCTGGTCGCCGGTCGTCTGGAAAAGATCGAGCGCGACTACGTCACCGCCGATGGACGCGCCGTACAGCTGAAGATTTGGGCCGAGGCCGACGCGATCGACCGCTGCCATTACGCGATGGACGCGCTGGAACGCTCGATGCGCTGGGACGAGCAGGCCTTTGGCCGCAACTACGATCTCGATGTGTTCCACGTCGTCGCCACTCACGATTTCAATATGGGCGCGATGGAGAACAAGGGCCTCAACATCTTCAACGCGAAGTGCCTGCTGGCCAATCCGGATTCGACCACCGATGATGAATACCGACATGTCGAGGCCGTGGTAGCACATGAGTATTTCCACAACTGGAGCGGCAACCGCGTCACCTGCCGCGACTGGTTCCAGCTATCACTGAAGGAAGGGCTCACGGTATTCCGCGAGCAGAGCTTCTCCGCCGACATGAATTCGGCATCGCTGAAGCGCATCGAGGACGTCGCCCTGCTGCGTCGTGCGCAGTTCCCCGAGGATGCCGGCCCGCTGGCGCATGCGGTACGTCCGGCGCAGTACAGCGAGATCAATAATTTCTACACCGCCACGGTGTACGAGAAAGGCTCCGAGCTGGTGCGCATGCTGGCTGGGCGACTAGGCAAGGATGGCTTCCGCTGCGGCATGGATCGCTACTTCGAGCGCAACGATGGCCGCGCCGCCACGCTGGAAGATTTCCTCGGCGCGCTGGGCGAAGCCAACGGGATCGACCTCACGCCATATCTTGCCTGGTACGCCCAGGCCGGCACACCACGGCTGAAGGCGCACGGCCACTACGATGCCGCCCGGCGCGAGTACACGCTCACGCTGGCCCAGCACATCCAGGCCGGCACTGAACACGGGCCGAAGGCGCCTTTGCCAATCCCGGTCAAGCTGTCCCTGTTTACGCGAAACGGTGACATGCTGCCGTTGCATTTGGACGGCCAGCCACCCACCCGTGAAACCGAATGCATGGTGGTGCTGGCACAGGCCGAGCAGAGCTTTGTCTTCAACAACGTCATCACCGCGCCGGTGCCTTCCCTGCTGCGCGGATTCTCCGCGCCGGTGATCCTCGACTTCGACTACACGCCGGACGAACTGGCACTGCTGTTGCGCCACGACATCGACGGCTTCAATCGCTGGGAGGCCGGCCAGCAACTCGCCCTGCGTGCCTACGAAAATCTACGCGACGACACCGCCACCGATGCCCTGCAGGCCTGGGTCGATGCGCTGGTGTTCCTGTTCAACAACGATGCCATCGAAGATGCGTTATTGGCCGACCTGCTGACCCCGCCGGGTGAAATCGAGCTGGCCGAGCACGAGCAGGCGGTCGACCCGCAGCATATCCACATGCTGCGTGAGCGCCTGCAGCAACGGTTGGCCGAGCAGCTGGGCGCGTCGGCATTGCGCCAGCGTTACCAGACGCTGGCCGCGCATGCCAATGCCGAGCTGGATGCTGTCAGCCAGGCGCGACGCCGGCTCAAGCGTCGCGTGCTGGAGCTGTTGAATCTGGTCGACAGCAGCAGCGCCCGCGTGTTGGCCACGGTGCAATATCGGGGCGCGTCCTGCATGACCGACCGGCTCGCCGCACTGACCGTGCTGGTGCGCGGCCATGCCGCGCAGGCAGCACCGGCGCTGATCGATTATCACGCACGCTACGCCGACAACGCGCTGGCGCTGGACAAGTGGTTTGCCGCGCAGGCGCAATTGCCCGGCGATGTCGCGCTGGAACGCGTGCTGCTGCTGGAACGCGACCCGGCATTCACACTGAAGAACCCGAACCGGGTGCAGGCGTTGCTGGGCGCGTTCGTGCGCGGCAATCCGAGTGGCTTTCATCGCATCGACGGTGCTGGTTACCGCTTGCTCGCCGAACGGCTGGTCACGCTGGATGCACTGAATCCGCAGCTCGCGGCGCGACTGGCCACAGCGTTCAACGGTTGGCAGCGACTGGAACCGCAGCGGCGCGAGGCGGCGCGTGCAGCGATTGCCAAACTGGCCGAGCAAGGTGGGCTTTCGCGCAATCTGGCCGAGATCATCGGTAACGTGCTCAATCACTGAGCGGTGGCGGGGCGGCTGTGCACGTGCCTGCCCCGCGGCGTCATCCCCGGTACACGTGGTGCGATCACCACGCACATGCTCTACATGATTCAGACGGCCAGATGATCCAGCGCTTCGATCAGGCTCTGCATGCGCGATTCCAGACCCGGCTGCAGCGCACCGCGCTCGTTGTCCTGGCGCTCGCTCAGGCCATCGATCGCCATCTCGACCTGACCCAGCTCGACCAGCAGATCGTGATGCGGATAAACCGGTTCGAAGTTGAAGTTCATGTCCATGGTATGTCTCCTTCGCCTTGGTTCGTGTTGGTAGTGGGGTGAATGCATTGCCCGTGCCAATGTGTGATGTTGGTCACGCTTGATCGATGACCCACTTCGCGTGACTGACGCTGCACGTCAACTGCTGCCGCGGCCCGGCACAAAAACCCTCTTCAGTCACCCCTTGTTCACGCGTATGGGGTAAATATCGACACACGTTCCGCGACAGCGCTCGCTGTCTGCGCCAGCAACATTCCGGTTTCTGGCGCTCGGCAATACGGTCATCCTGGATTCCCCCTGTTCCTGAGACCGCCGGGCGCCAGATCTATCAGCACAAGGCCCCGCGGCTGCAAACCGCGGGGCCTTGTCTTTTGGGCCTCATAAAAGACGACGGCACCCCGAGAGGTGCCGTCTTGCTTCCTTTCCCGGTACACAATCGAACCCCTGTCCGTTCGATCTCGGCGCGCGTAGTCGCGCAGCGTCTGCCCGTGAAAGTGCTGATGGAATAAAGCAGGAAACATGCCAATGAACGTGATCGGTCCACATGGGCTTGATGGCGTTACCATGGCGCCCCGTTTCGTCACTTTTTTACTCTGCCAGGGCAGTTTCATGCGTCATCCGACCCGCTACGACGTCATCGTGATCGGCGGCGGCCACGCCGGCACCGAGGCCGCGCTGGCCGCGGCGCGTACGGGTGCACGCACGCTGCTGCTCAGCCACAACATCGAGACGATCGGCCAGATGAGCTGCAATCCGGCGATCGGCGGCATCGGCAAGGGCCATCTGGTCAAGGAGATCGATGCGCTCGGCGGCGCGATGGCGCACGCCGCGGACCGCGCCGGCATCCAGTGGCGCACGCTGAATGCCTCGAAGGGGCCGGCCGTGCGCGCCACCCGTTGCCAGGCCGACCGCGCGCTGTACAAGGCTGCGATCCGCCATATCGTCGAAACCCAGCCCAATCTGGAGCTGTTCCAGCAAGCGGTGGACGACCTCATTATCGAGAACGGTCGCGTCACCGGCGTGGTGACCCAGATGGGCCTGTCATTTGCTGCGACCGCGGTAGTACTCACTGCCGGCACCTTTCTCGCCGGCAAGATCCATATTGGGCCGGCGCAATACGCTGGCGGCCGTGCCGGTGATCCGCCGGCCAGCACGCTGGCCGCCAAACTGCGCGAACTGCCGGTGGCCGCCGATCGCCTGAAGACCGGCACACCACCACGCATCGACCTGCGCAGCATCGATTTCAGCGGCCTCGAGGAACAGCCCGGTGACGATCCGGCGCCGGTGTTCTCCTACCTCGGTACGCGCGACGAACATCCACGCCAGGTCAGCTGCTGGATCACCCACACCGGCGAGCGCACCCACGAACTGATCCGCGGCGCGCTGGATCGCTCGCCGCTGTACACCGGACAGATCGAAGGCGTCGGCCCGCGCTACTGCCCGTCGATCGAGGACAAGGTGGTGCGCTTTGCCGAGAAGGGCTCGCACCAGATCTTCATCGAACCGGAAGGACTGGACACGTTCGAGGTCTATCCGAACGGCATCTCCACTTCGCTGCCGTTCGATGTGCAGCTGGCGCTGGTGCGTTCGATCAAGGGTTTCGAGAACGCGCATATCACCCGACCGGGCTACGCGATCGAGTATGACTACTTCGACCCGCGCGGACTGCAGCCGTGGCTGGAGACGAAAGCCATTCCCGGCCTGTACTTCGCCGGCCAGATCAACGGTACCACCGGCTATGAGGAAGCCGGCGCGCAGGGGCTTGTCGCCGGCCTCAATGCGGCACTCGCCGTGCAGGGGAAGGCGCCGTGGTATCCACGTCGCGACGAGGCCTATATCGGCGTGCTGATCGACGATCTCACCAGCAACGGCACCATCGAGCCGTACCGCATGTTCACCTCGCGTGCCGAGTACCGCCTGCATCTGCGCGAGGACAACGCCGACCTGCGGCTCACCGAAACCGGCCACGCGCTGGGCGTGGTGCCGCAGGCACGTTTCGATGCACTGCGCGCGAAGCGCGCGGCGGTCGAACGCGAGACACAACGCCTGGGCGCGCTGTGGGCCGCGCCGAACAATGCGCTCGGTGCAGCGATCGAGCGCCAGCTCGGCATCGCGGTAAGCCGTGAGACCAATGTGCTGGATCTGCTGCGCCGCCCGGAACTGGACTACGCGAAACTCACCAGCGTCGCCGAGCTTGGCCCGGCGGTGGAAGGCGCGGATGTCGCCGCCCAAGTCGAGGTGCAGACCAAGTATTCCGGCTATCTGGAACGCCAGCGCGAGGAGATCGAGCGCCAGCGCCGGCACGAGCATACGGCGATCCCTGTCAGCTTCGACTACGACAAGGTGCGCGGCCTGTCGGCCGAGGTGCTGCTGAAGCTCAAGCGCACGCAGCCGGCCACGCTCGGCCAGGCCGCCCGCGTCAGCGGCGTCACGCCCGCCGCGATCTCGCTGCTGCTGGTGCATCTGAAGCGCCACGCCGCCTGACGCGATCCATCCCGGCGTGCTGCACTGGTACCTGCATCATGCAGAATCCGCCAACACTCATGGCATCATGCCCACTTTGACCAGCTTGGGGAGTGTGCTCGATGGAAATCTGGATCGGTCGTGATGGCGAGCGGCATGGCCCGTACAAAGAAGACGATGTGCGCCAGTGGTTGCGCAGCGGCCAGCTCAGCCGTGAGGATCTGGCGTGGTACGAAGGCCTCGCCGACTGGCAGCCGCTGTCGGTGTTGTTCGCCGATGAAGTGCGCACCGCGCCGCCGACCGCCAATCCCTATTCGGCACCTACCGCGCCGCTGCTGCCGCTGCCGCAGACCAATGCTGCCGCGCTGGAGGACTATGCCGGCTTCTGGAAACGCGTGGGCGCTTACATTCTCGACGCCATCATCCTGTACTTCCCTTCCCTGCTGATCCAGAAAATGATGGGAGTTGATGCGGCCAAGCTGGCGATGACACAGGCCATCACCAACGCCGCTGGCGATCCGCATCTCATGCTGGCTGCACAACAGGCTTTCTATGCCGCGATGTGGCCGGCGATCCTGCTCGGCATCCTGATCGACTGGGCTTACTTTGCCGTATGCGAAAGCTCGACCTGGCAGGCCAGCATCGGCAAGCTGGCGCTCGGTATCCGTGTCACCGACCTGCAGGGCCATCGGATCAGCTTCATGCGTGCACTGGGGCGCTATCCGGCCAAGATACTCAGCGGCCTCATCCTGTGCATCGGCTTTCTGATGGTGGCCTGGACCCAGCGCAAGCAGGGTTTGCACGACATCATGGTCGGCACCCTCGTGCTGAATGGCCGCGCCAGCGAGTTCAAGCCGACCCAAGCCTCCTCCGGCAACAGCAACTCGTTCAGCGCCTGATCGTTTGTTTCCATCCACGGCGCCGCGACCCCGTCGCGGCGCCGTTTTCGTTAGGGGTCCGACATTCGGCTGATGAGGTGTCGAGGCCGCTTGCTATCATCGTCGGCTCGATAGCATTCATCCGGCGCGGCGCGCCATTGCAAGGAACAGAAAGTCACCCATGCCCAGCATCGAACAACGCATTGCCCAGGACATCGCCGCCAAGCCGGAGCAGGTACACGCAGCGGTAGACTTGCTCGACGGCGGTGCCACCGTGCCGTTCATCGCGCGCTACCGCAAGGAAGTCACCGGCGGTCTCGACGACACCCAACTGCGTCTGCTGGAAGAACGCCTGTATTACCTGCGTGAACTGGAGGATCGCCGCAGCGCGATCCTCGCCAGCATCGAGGAACAGGGCAAGCTGAGCGACGCATTGAAGGGTGACATCCTCGCCGCCGACACCAAGGCGCGGCTGGAGGATCTGTATCTGCCGTTCAAGCCCAAGCGCCGCACCAAGGCGCAGATTGCGCGCGAGGCGGGACTGGAGCCGCTGGCGCTGGGCCTGCGTGAGGATCCCACGCTGGCCCCTGAGGCCTTCGCTGAAAAGTTTGTCGATGCGGAGAAAGGCGTGGCCGATGTACGTGCCGCGCTCGACGGCGCGCGCGCGATCCTGATGGAGTCGATCGCCGAAGATGCGCACCTGGTCGGAGAGCTGCGCGACTGGCTGTGGGCGCAGGGGCAGATCCGCGCCAAAGTAGTCGAAGGCAAGGAGAACGAGGGTGCCAAGTTCCGCGACTACTTCGATCACGTCGAACCGGTCGGCAAGATCCCTTCGCACCGACTGCTGGCACTGATGCGCGCGCGCAACGAAGGCGTTCTTGAGCTGGAACTCAGCCCCGCCGCCGACAGCGAACAAGGTCATGCCGAAGGCGAAGGCCGCGTCGCCGCGCACGCCAACATCCACAACCGTGGCCGCGCCGCCGATGCATGGCTGCGCGAAACCGTGCGCCTGACCTGGCGCGTCAAGCTGCACCTGCACCTCACCCTCGACCTGTTCGGCCGCGTGCGCGAAGGCGCCGAGGATGAAGCGATCCGCGTATTCGGCGACAACCTGAAGGACCTGATGCTGGCCGCGCCGGCTGGTGCAAGCACGGTGATGGGCCTGGATCCGGGCATCCGTACCGGCGTCAAGGTGGCGGTGGTCGATGCCACCGGCAAGCTGCTCGCCACCGATGTCATCTATCCGCACGAACCACGCCGGCAGTGGAATGAATCCCTCGTGCAACTGGCGAAGCTGTGCCGGCAGCACGGCGTGAATCTGATCGCGATCGGCAACGGCACCGCCTCGCGCGAAACCGACAAGCTGGCTGGCGAGCTGATCAAGAAGCTTCCGGAGGCCAAGCTGTCCAAGATCGTGGTGAGTGAAGCCGGCGCTTCGGTATATTCCGCCTCGGAACTCGCGGCAAAGGAATTCCCCGAGCTCGACGTGAGCCTGCGTGGCGCCGTCTCCATTGCGCGTCGCCTGCAGGACCCGCTGGCCGAACTGGTGAAGATCGAACCGAAGGCGATTGGCGTCGGCCAGTACCAGCATGACGTGAACCAGATCAAGCTGGCGCGTGCGCTGGATGCGCGTGTCGAGGATTGCGTCAACGCAGTCGGCGTGGATGTGAATACTGCGTCTGCTGCGTTGCTGTCGCGCGTGGCCGGCTTGTCCGCGTCCGTCGCCGAAAATGTCGTGAAGCACCGCGACGCGAATGGCCCGTTCGCCAACCGCAAGGCGCTGCTGAAGGTGCCGCGTCTCGGTGACAAGGCCTTCGAGCAGTGCGCCGGCTTCCTCCGCGTACCGAACGGCGACAACCCGCTGGACGCCAGTTCGGTGCACCCGGAGGCTTATCCCGTGGTCGAGAGGATCATCGCCCAGTGTGGCCGCGAGGTACGCAACATCATCGGCGACACCGGTTTCCTGCGCGGCCTGAAACCCGAGCAGTTCACCGACGAAAAATTCGGCGTACCGACCGTGCGTGACATCCTGAAAGAACTGGAGAAGCCCGGCCGCGACCCGCGTCCGGAATTCGTCGCGCCGAGCTTTGCCGAGGGCGTCGAGGACGTGAAGGATCTCAAGCCCGGCATGATCCTCGAAGGCCGCGTCACCAACGTCGCCGCGTTCGGCGCCTTCGTCGACATCGGCGTGCATCAGGACGGCCTGGTGCACATCTCGGCGTTGTCGCACACCTTCGTCAAGGATCCCCGCGACGCCGTCAAGGCCGGCGACATCGTCAAGGTCAAGGTGATGGAGGTCGACCTGCCACGCCAACGCATTGGCCTCAGCATGCGGCTGGACGACGAGCCCGGTCAGGCACGCAGCCGACCGGCTGCCGGTAGCGACACGCCGAGGGGTCAGCGCGATGCACGCCCGCCGGCGCGCAGCAACACGAATAATCCGGCGCCGGCGCCAGGCGGAAACGCGTTGGCTGATGCCTTTGCACGGGCTCGCAAGAACTGACGCCGAGAGCCGGAAAAGATGGTGCGCCTGACCATGCGCATCCGCACGTTTTCCGATATTGTTACGCCCTTGTTACGCGGCCCTCCCGGGCCGCCTTTCCGGGGAGTCAGCACATGCTTCGCACACGTCATCTGGTCACGGCGATCGCCGCCGCCATGCTTCTGGCCACCACGGCACACGCGGCCGGGAGTGCACCGTTCGACAACGTCGTGGTGTTCGGCGACAGCCTGAGCGATACCGGCCAGTTCTTTTCCACCTCGCTCAACGAATACTCCAAGTTCACCACCAATCCCGGCGAAGTCGCCGTGCAGATCGTGGCCGGGCACTACGGCTTCAACCTGCAGCCCTCGCGCGTGGGCGGCAGCGACTATGCCTACGGCGGTGCTGGCATCGTCACCGATGACGATGGTCCGGATCCGTCGATCCCGACCATCACCCAGCAGGTCACCGGTTACCTCGCCAATGGCACCAAGGCCGATCCGCACAGCCTCTACATGGTCTGGGGTGGCGCGAACGACATCTTCTATCACTCTACCCAGTACGGCATCGGTACCGTCATTCCCGGTGCCGGCGAGACCGCGGCACAGGCGACCGCGAACATCAATGCCGCCGCCACGCAGGAACTGGTGCTGATCAACCAGATCAAGCAGGCCGGCGCGAATTACCTGGTGGTGTTCAACCTGCCAAATATCGGAGATACGCCCTCGGCGCACGCGGACGAAGCGCTGGTGCCGGGCATCGAAGCTTTCCTTACCGGCGTGTCGCAGTCCTACAACCAGACGCTGAATGCCGGGCTTGGCTCGCACACGCTTGGGGTCAATACCTACGCGTTGTTCGAACAGGTGGTGGCTGATCCCGCCAAGTACGGTTTCACCAATATCACCACGCCGGCCTGCACCACCGCCAGCTCACATGACTGCGATGGCAGCACCCTGGTCGCACCTGGTGCGGATCAGACCTATCTGTTTGCCGATGGCGTGCATCCGACCACCGCCGCCCACGCCATGCTGGCGCAGGTGGTGCTGTCCGAGCTGGCGGCGCCAGGACAAATCTCGCTGCTCGGCGAGGCACCGCTGGCTTCCGCCACCGAGCAGACAGGCGTGTTGCGCGATCAGATGTTGAAGGACAGCCTGGGTGACACCGAGCGCGCCTTCGTCAACATCGATTACGCTCAGCAACGCTTCGACGGCAGCAGCAGCTCGCCGCAGACCAACAGCAATAACCTGAACCTCACGCTCGGCGTCGACTTCAAGCCAGCCGACAACCTCTCCGGCGGTGTCGCCTTCGGTGCGGCACGCAATAATGCCGACATGCCGGGCAGTGGCGGCTACACCCTGAAAGACTATTCCGGGCTGGGCTATCTCACCTATCACGCCGGCGGCGGCTATGTCGGCGCCTACGCCAGCTACGGCGAGTCCAGCTTCGACGACATCGACCGCACCTTCCAGATCGGCGCCGCGCAGACCAGTGAAACCGGCAATACAGATGGCACGCACCGCGGCGTCGGCTTCACCGGTGGCTGGTGGTTTGACATCGGCACCATCAAGACTGGCCCGTTCGCGAATCTGGAATGGCAGGACATCGATGTCGACAGCTACAGCGAAAATGGCAGCGACGCCACCGCCATGTGGTTCGGCAGTCAGCACCGCCAGGCGCTGATCTCCACCCTCGGTTGGCGCCTGCAGGGCCAGTGGCAAGTTGGCAACCTGGTCATGACACCGTATGCCCAGCTGGCCTGGAACCGTGACAGCAAGGCTGATCCACGCGAGATCAACACCGGTCTGAACACCATGAATGGCACGTTCGCCCTGGCCGGCTTCGTGCCGGACAAGACCTGGGGTACCGCCAGCTTCGGCCTGTCCGCCCAGCTCGCCCCCAACGTGACCAGCTGGATCGGTTACGACGGTCGTTTCAGCGACAACAGCCAGAAGTACAACAGCCTCAATATGGGTTTCAAGATCGGCTTCTGATCCATAAAAGCCGCGCAGCAAAAAGGCCGTCCGCTTGCGCGGACGGCCTTTTCATATCCGACTTTGCGGACGACGGGCTTACTTGTTCTTGCCGTTCGTCGCAAGGCTGAGGATGTCCATCGCCTGCCTGTGCAGCTTCGCTGCCGCGTCGTCGTCGAGCGTCTGCACGTCGCTGCCCACCTGATGCTGCTTCAGCACCAGCGTGCCGTCATCGCTCCAGCCGGCACGATCGATCGAACTCGGCTTCGCACCGCTGTTGGCCATGGTCTGCTGCACGACCGCCCACACCTTGCCGTCCTTGTAGGCGTAATCGGTACTGGTGAAGCCCTTGTCGCCGTAGTCGACCAGTTCGCGGATGAACTGGATCTTGCCTGCCTGGCGGAAGACCTGCCAGCCGCGCGAGGCATTCGGATCGAGCTTGGTGCCATGGCTGACCTTCATCCCACCCAGCTGCTTCTGGTCATCGGTAAAGGCGGCCAGCACCTTCTCGCCCGGGGTCTGTTCGGCCACCAGCTCGATCGCCACGCCATCATTCTTGCTGCCCTTGGCCAGCACCGGCGCCTGCATCGGCATCACGTAGTGACGCTCGCCGTCGGTCAGGATGACCTGAACCACGTAGAGATCATCCGGCTTCACCTGGGCCGGATTAAAGGTCAGCTGGAACGGCTGCGGGAATGTTCCAGCCGGGGACGTCTTGCTCGCCAGCGGCGCAGAGCCCGCGGCGGTCGCCGACACGTCGACCAGGTTGATCACCAGCTGAGCCGTCGCCGACGGCTGGATCGATCCGCGCAAGGAGATCGTGCCGCTCACCTGGCTGACGACCTTGGCGGCCGTGGCCGTCTCTGCAGAGCCGGCGGAAGCCGCCCCCGTGTCCGTCGACTGCGACGAGGAAGGAGCATTGTTGCAGCCGGCCAATGCCAGTGCTGCAACCGACATCAGCGACAAAACCGTCTTGCGCATGGGAAAACCTCATCAACGTGAAAGCAAGCACGAAACCTGTCAGACGCCTGTGCGCCTCGGCTCTACGCGGGGGAAGTTCCAAGCATAGCCCAAAAGGCCGTGCTCGGAAAAGTCAACCCATCCAATGACCTACCATGCGCAGGCGTACGCAGGTTCTTGCATGATCGCCCACCCTCCGGATTGCTGTTGATCGCCAACCAGCTCAGGCGCCGAGCTCAATCGCGCCGCAGGGCACGATACGCGATATCACGACGACAGAATGCAGCTTCGTAATGAATCTGCCTGACCGCGGCATAGGCCTGCTCGCGGGCGTCAGCGATGTCCTTGCCCAGCGCGCACACGGTCAGCACGCGCCCGCCCGCCGTGACGGTACGACCCTGGTCATCGAGCCGGGTGCCGGCATGGAAGACCTTGCTGTCGCTGTGGGTCACTGCATCGAGACCCTCGATAAGGTCACCGCTGCGAACCTTGCCGGGATAACCACCCGCCGCCATCACCACGCCAATCGCCGGGCGCACATCCCAACGCGCCTGGGTGTGTTCCAGCCGGCCGTCCAGCGCGGCATCGATCAGTTCGACCAGATCGGATTTCAGGCGCAGCATGATCGGCTGGGTTTCCGGATCGCCGAAGCGCACGTTGAACTCGATCACCTTCGGGTTGCCCGCCTTGTCGATCATCAGGCCGGCATACAGAAACCCGATGAACGGCGCTCCTTCCGCCGCCATGCCATGCAGGGTCGGTTCGATCACTTCACGCAGGATGCGCTGCTCGACTTCGGGGGTGACCACCGGTGCCGGCGAGTAGGCGCCCATGCCGCCGGTATTCGGGCCAAGATCACCCTCATCGCGCCGCTTGTGATCCTGGCTCGAGGCCATCGGCAGCGCATGGCTGCCGTCGCTCATCACGATGTAGCTGGCTTCCTCACCGTCGAGGAACTCCTCGATCACCACCCGCGCCGAGGCATCGCCGAAGCTGTGCGCACCCAGCATGTCGTGCAGGGCCAGCTCGGCATCGGCCAGGGTCAGTGCGACCACCACGCCCTTGCCGGCAGCAAGGCCGTCAGCCTTGATCACGATCGGTGCGCCGTGCTGACGCACGTAGGCCAGCGCCGGATTCAAATCGGTGAACACCGCGTAACGCGCGGTGGGAATGTTGTGGCGCTGGAGGAAATCCTTGGCGAACGCCTTGGAGCCTTCCAGCTGCGCGGCAATCGCGCGCGGGCCAAAGATGCGCAGGCCGGCGGCGCGGAAACGGTCGACCACCCCGGCAACCAGCGGGATCTCGGGGCCAACCACGGTCAAACCGACCTTCTCGCGCTTGGCCAGCTGCAGCAGGCCATCGAGATCGTCCATCGCCACGTCGACGTTGCGCACGCCGTGCTCATGTGCGGTGCCCGCATTGCCGGGAGCCACGATCACCTCGTCAACCTGCGACGATTGCCCGAGCTTCCATGCCAGCGCGTGTTCGCGCCCGCCGCTGCCGATCACCAGAACCTTCATGCCTGCACTCCGAGAGCCACCCATGCGCCACGCAGCGCAGGCGCGCATTGTAGCGGCAGCGGCGGATCACCCGCGCAGGCGGCGCTGTGCGGGTCCTTCAGTCGTGATGCTGCAGCAATTCCAGCAGCGCCGCCCGCGGCAGCTTGCCGGTTTCGTTGCGCGGCAACGCAGCCACCAAGCGCAACGGACGCGGCAGGAACAACGGATCGATGGCGCGGCGCAGCGCGTCGAGGATCACGTGCTCGTCCAGCCCCGGCGCCACCGCCAGCGCGGCAATCCGGTGCACACCGAGTGCATCGCCACCATCGAGCTGGAATACCACGCCGTCCTGCACCCCAGGTATCGCCAGCAGGCGACGACTGAGATCGCCCAGTGAGGCCCGCTTGCCAGCGATCTCCAGCATGTCGGCATGCCGACCGCGCAGACGGAAGCGACGTCCTCCTTCGGACAGGCTGACGATATCGGCCAGCGTGACCGATCCCTCCAGCTGCGGCGCCTCGACGGCCGTACCGTCCGGCTGCGGATGCAGGGTGACGCCGTCGTACAGCAACCAGTCTTCGTCCACGGTAGGACGACGGCTGGCAAATACGCAGGTCTCGGTGGAGCCGAAGACCTCCAGCAGCGGCGCGCCAAAGCATCGCTCGGCGGCCTGTGCCAGCTCGATCGGCAGCGGCGCGGTGGCCGATACCATCGCCGTGATCGACGGCAGCTCGATACCGGACTCGACCAGCGCGCGCAGATGTACCGGCGTGGTCACCAGCACCCGCGGCGCCGGCATCTCGGCCAGTGCAGCCGCCACGTCGGCGGGAAAGAACGGGCGACCGGCATGCACGCCAACTTCGCCGAGCAACGGGAGCAGCACCGACATTTCCATGCCGTACATATGCTGCGGCGGCACCGTGGTGACCACGCTGAAATGCGCCCCGACAACCGCCTGCAGCATCACCAGATTGCCGGTATTGCTGGCGTGGAAGCTGCGCCAGGTCTTCTCGTTTGCACTGGGCGTACCGGTGGAACCGGAGGTATAACCGATCGCCACCACTTGGTCAGCCGGAATCATCGGCCACGCCGCATCCAGCTCCAGCGATGGCGTGACTTTCAGCGGCGGGAGCTGACGATAGCCGCTCGGTGCGGGGTCGAGCGCCTGTTCGCCCAGCGCATAGCAGCCCGGATGTGCTGCCATGACTTCGTCCACCGCCTGCGGCGCACGCGACGATGGCAACAGGTTGGTCTGGCCGCGTAGCACGATCGCGCAGAATGCCACCATGAATGAGTAACGGTCCTCGCACAGGTTCACTGCCGCCGTGGCCATCGGCAGCCTGGCGGCCACGGCACGCACGTGTGCGAGAAACTGGGCGGCGCTCACCGCGTTGCCATCGCGCCATGCCAGCACCCGTACGGGGTCAGCCGCACTCAGCAACGGCAGCCGCTGCGGCGCTTCACGCTGATAGGTGTCGTAAACGATCGCCACTCGCGGTCTCCCTGACTTACTCGATTCGTTGTGCCAGGGCAACAGCATTGCGCCGACTGCTGGACGGCGACGTGAACGGCGAAAACGGTCGTCCCGCAACGGTTCAGCTGTCGCATGGCATGCGACTTTCGATCCGGCACGCTCCCCTGGACCGCTTACGCCCGAATGATAGCGCCCGACAGCGCATCCCGGATCACCGAGGGGCTGGCCTGTCCGCCCAGCGGTGCGTCCAGCACGCCATCCAGCGCATCGCCGAAATAATCCGCCACGGTCGGTGCCGAACGCGCTGGCGGTTGGCCATGCGGATTCGCGCTGGTCGACACCAGTGCACCACCAAACTCGCGGCACAAGGCCGCAGCAGGTTCATGCGCGGTGACCCTCAGCGCGATACCGGCATGTGTGCCGGCGATCCACGCCGGCACGGCCGCCGAACGCGGAAAAATCCAGGTATGTGGCCCGGGCCAACTGGAGCGCACTTGCCGCATGACCTCCGTCGGCACGGTCGCCAGATCGATATAGCGCTCGACCTGCTCGAACGTCGCAGCAATCAGCAATACTCCTTGCGTCGACGGTCGTTGCTTCAGCGCAAACAACCGCTCGAACGCGGCACGATCATGCGGATCACAGCCGAGTCCAAACACCGCCTCGGTCGGATACGCCAGCACGCCACCGCCGTGCAACAACGCAGCGGCGGCATCAAGCTCGGCAAGGTTGAGACGCCGCAGCACTCAGGCCCCGACTGTCCTGGCGGCAGCCTTCTTCGTCGCCGCTTTCTTGGTTGCTGTTTTCTTGGCGGCGGTTTTCTTGGCGCCCGTCTTTTTCGCAGAAGTCTTCTTCGTCGCGGTTTTCTTGGCAGCCGCCTTCTTGGTCGCTGGCGCCGCCTTCTTCACGGCGGCTTTTTTGGTCGCCGTCTTCTTGGCAGCCGTTTTCTTGCCGAAACGACCCTTGCGCACCGGTGCGGCCGCGAGCAGTTCGAGACATTGCTTCTCGGTCAGCTCCTTCGGCTCCTGCTCCTTCGGGATGCGTGCGTTCTTCTCGCCATCGGTGATGTAGGCGCCGTAGCGGCCATTCAGCACCTGCACGCCGTTGCCGAAATCGAGGATCAGGCGGTTCGCCAGCATCTCCAGTTTTTCAGCCACGATCTGCAGCGCGCGTGGCAGCTCGATCGTGTACGGGTCGTCCTCGGCTTTCATCGAGGCATAGGTGCTGCCCTGTTTCACGAACGGGCCGAAACGGCCGATCGCCACGCTGACTTCATCACCGTTTTCCGCCTGCCCGAGCTGACGCGGCAGCTTGAACAGCTCCAGCGCCTCGGCCAGGGTGATCGTATGCATGCTCTGGCCGGGGCGCAGCGAGGCAAACGTCGGCTTGTCCTCGTCTTCCTTGGTGCCAATAGCGGCATACGGCCCGAACCGGCCCAGTCGCACCGACACCGGCTTGCCGGTTTTCGGATCGGCGCCGAGTTCGCGTGCGCCGGTCGCCTCGTTGCGATCGACCGATTCGGTCTTTTCGTCCACCTGCTGCTTGAACGGCAGCCAGAAGCGCTCCATCAGCGGCACCCAGGCCTCTTCGCCACGACTGACCGCATCGAGTTCGTCTTCCATCTTCGCGGTGAAGTCGTAGTCGACGTAGCGGGTGAAATGCGCAGTGAGGAAATTGCTGACCGCGCGGCCGACATCGCTGGGCTTGAAGCGGCGGCTGTCGATGAAGACGTATTCACGGTTCTGCAGCACCTGGATGATGCTGGCGTAGGTCGACGGGCGACCGATGCCGTGCTCTTCCAGCGCCTTGACGAGGCTGGCTTCGGAGTAGCGCGGCGGTGGCTCGGTGAAATGCTGGTCGGCGGCGATCTCGTGCAGCGGCACCTGCTCGCCCACGGCCAGGCGCGGCAGACGGCGACCTTCGTCGTCGTCCTCAGCACTCTTCTGGTCGCGACCTTCCTCGTACACGGCAAGAAAGCCCGGATCGATCACGGTGGTGCCGCTGGCGCGGAACGAGGCGTCGCCACCGGCAACATCGCGCAGTGCAAATTCCACCGAGACGGTATTCAGCGTGGCGTGGATCATCTGGCAGGCGACGGTGCGCTTCCAGATCAACTCATACAGCTTGCGCTGGTCATCGTTGAGGAAGGCAGCGACCGCTTTTGGCGTATACATCGCGGAAGTCGGGCGGATCGCTTCATGCGCTTCCTGCGCGTTCTTCGACTTGGTCTTGTAGACCTGTGGC